>Ga0160439_1000185_pt1 | contig 45091 bp, 34 predicted proteins | sample HID1975M_E0MG_FD_108201 | JGI IMG/M metagenome (GOLD analysis project Ga0160439, IMG submission 108201) | Enriched soil microbial communities from UW Madison campus, WI, USA - HID1975M_E0 MG | ecosystem: Environmental > Terrestrial > Soil > Unclassified | place: USA: Madison, Wisconsin... | reverse complement strand
GGCACCGAGAAGCTGGCCGAGTCCAAGCCGTTCAACCAGTCGATCGGCTACATGGACCGTCTCGACTACGTGTCGATGATGTGCAACGAGCACGCCTACGTGCGCGCGATCGAGACCCTGATGGGCATCGAGGCGCCCGAGCGCGCGCAGTGGATCCGCACGCTGTTCGACGAGATCACACGCATCCTCAACCACCTGATGTGGGTGGGCTCGAACGCGCTCGATCTCGGCGCGATGGCGGTGATGCTGTACGCGTTCCGCGAGCGCGAAGAACTGATGGACGTCTACGAGGCGGTGTCGGGCGCGCGCATGCACGCGACCTACTACCGTCCCGGCGGCGTCTACCGCGACCTGCCGGCGCAGATGCCGCAGTACGCCGAATCGCGCTGGCGCAAGGGCGAGAAGCTCAAGCGCTTCAACAAGTGGCGCGGCGGCTCGATGCTCGACTACCTCGACGCGTTCGCGAAGGATTTCCCCAAGCGCGTCGACGAGTACGAGACCCTGCTCACCGACAACCGCATCTGGAAGCAGCGCACCGTCGGCATCGGCGTCATTCCGCCGGAGCTCGCCAAGGCCTGGGGCATGACCGGCCCGATGCTGCGCGGTTCCGGCGTCGAGTGGGATCTGCGCAAGACCCAGCCCTACGCCAAGTACGCCGACGTCGATTTCGACATCGCGGTGGGCGTCAACGGCGATTGCTACGACCGCTACCTCGTGCGCGTGTTCGAGATGCGCGAGTCGGCGAAGATCATCCAGCAGTGCGTGAACTGGCTGCGGGCGAATCCCGGCCCGGTGATGCTCGACAACTACAAGGTGTCGCCGCCGTCGCGTGAGTCGATGAAGGACGACATGGAAGCGCTGATCCACCACTTCAAGCTGTTCACCGAGGGCTACAGCGTGCCCGCCGGCGAGACCTACAGCGCGGTGGAGGCCCCGAAGGGCGAGTTCGGCTGCTACCTGGTCTCCGACGGCGCGAACAAGCCGTTCCGCGTGCATCTGCGCGCGCCCGGCTTCGCCCACCTCTCGTCGATGGACGCCATCACCAGCGGACACATGCTGTCCGACGTGGTGGCGATGATCGGCACCTATGACATCGTGTTCGGAGAAGTCGACCGATGAAGGCGACCGGCAATTTCGAGAACGCCCGCAACGTCGACCCGATGGTCGTGCTCAGCGGCGACACGCGCGCGCACATCGACCACTGGCTGACCAAGTTCCCCGAAGACCGCAAGCGGTCCGCGGTGCTGCAGGGTCTGTTCGCCGCGCAGGAGCAGAACAACGGCTGGCTGACCGACGAGCTGATCGCCGGCGTCGCCAAGTATCTGGACCTGCCGCCGGTGTGGGCCTACGAGGTCGCGACGTTCTACTCGATGTTCGAGACCGAACAGGTCGGCCGCAACAACGTCGCCTTCTGCACCAACATCAGCTGCTGGCTCAACGGCGCCGAGGATCTGGTCGCGCATGCCGAGAAGAAGCTCGGTTGTCGCTTGGGTGAATCTACCGCCGACGGCCGCGTCTTCCTCAAGCGCGAGGAAGAGTGCGTCGCCGCGTGCTGCGGCGCGCCGGTCGTGGTCATCAACGGTCATTACCACGAGAAGCTCACACCCGAGACGGTGGACGAGCTGATCGACGGTCTGAAGTAGGGCATCGCGCGGACATGGCACATCACCATCCCAAGTCTTCCGAAGGTTACGGGCCCGTCGGGCCTGCGCCGAAGGAACACCAGGCGGTCTACACCACGCTGCATTTCGACAAGCCGTGGTCCTACGAGAACTACCTCAAGACGGGTGGTTACAGCGCGCTGCGCCGGATCCTCGAAGAGAAGATCCCGCCGGCCGACGTCATCGAGATGGTCAAGCAGTCGGGCCTGCGCGGCCGCGGCGGCGCGGGCTTCCCGACCGGCCTGAAGTGGAGCTTCATGCCCAAGGGCGAGATGCAGAAGTACATCCTCTGCAATTCGGACGAATCCGAGCCGGGTACCGCGAAGGACCGCGACATCCTGCGCTACAACCCGCATGCGGTCATCGAGGGCATGGCGATCGCGTGCTACGCGACCGGCTCGACGGTGGCCTACAACTACCTGCGCGGCGAGTTCCATCACGAACCCTTCGAGCACCTGGAAGAAGCCACCGCCGAGGCGTATGCGAACGGCTGGCTGGGCAAGGACATCCTCGGTTCGGGCATCGACGTCGACATCTACAACGCGCTCGGCGCGGGCGCCTACATCTGCGGCGAAGAAACCGCGCTGATGGAATCGCTGGAAGGCAAGAAGGGGCAGCCGCGGTTCAAGCCGCCGTTCCCGGCCAACTTCGGCCTGTACGGCAAGCCGACGACGATCAACAACACCGAGACCTACGCCTCGGTGCCGGCGATCGTGCGCAACGGCGCGCAGTGGTTCATGGATCTGGGCAAGCCCAACAACGGCGGCTGCAAGATCTTCTCGGTCTCCGGCCATGTCGCCAGGCCCGGCAACCACGAGATCCGTCTCGGCACGCCGTTCTCGGAGCTGCTGGAACTGTGCGGCGGCATGCGCGAAGGCCGCACGATCAAGGGCGTGATTCCGGGCGGCTCGTCGATGCCGGTGCTGCCGGGCGAGACCATGATGGGCCTGACGATGGATTACGACGCGCTGCAGAAGGCCGGTTCCGGCCTCGGCTCGGGCGCGGTCATCGTCATGGACGACACGACCTGCATGGTGCGCGCGTGCCGGCGCATCGCGCGCTTCTATTACAAGGAGAGCTGCGGCCAGTGCACGCCGTGCCGCGAAGGCACCGGCTGGATGTACCGCATGTTGTGCCGCATCGCCGACCACACCGCGACGGTCGAGGACCTGCAGATGCTGCGGGCCGCGGCCGGCCAGATCGAGGGACACACCATCTGCGCGTTCGGTGAAGCGGCCGCATGGCCGGTGCAGGGCTTCCTGCGCCACTTCTGGGACGAATTCGAGTACGCGATTGTCAACAAGCGCTTCCTCGTCGACGACCAGCGCAACGGCACCGTGGTGCCGAAGGCGGTGGCCGCATGAGCGCAGCACGTCTCCAGCTCCCCGGACGCATTCGCGCGTCGCGCGAACGCGTCCAGCCCCTCGGCTCGAGGGGCGTTGTCGCCATGACGAAGAGTGTCGCCGCATGAGCGCGCAACCTGTAAACCCGAACCTGCCGCCCGACCACGTCACCGTCTTCATCGACGGTGTCGAACTGGCCGCGCCCAAGGGCTCGATGATCATCCATGCCGCCGACAAGGCCGGCATTCCGATCCCGCGTTTCTGCTACCACGACAAGCTCGCGATCGCCGCGAACTGCCGCATGTGCCTGGTCGACACCGAAGTCGGCGGCCGCGGTGCGCCCAAGCCTTCGCCGGCCTGCGCCACGCCGGTGATGGACGGCCTGAAGGTCTTCACGCGCAACGAGAAGGCGCTCAAGGCCCAGCGAAACGTGATGGAGTTTCTGCTGATCAACCATCCGCTCGACTGCCCGATCTGCGATCAGGGCGGCGAGTGCGAACTGCAGGATCTTTCGCTCGGCTACGGCCGTTCGGTCAGCCGCTTCGCCGAGCGCAAGCGCGTCGTCGCCGACGAGGACCTCGGTCCGCTGGTCGCGACCGAGATGACCCGCTGCATCCAGTGCACCCGCTGCGTGCGCTTCACCGCGGAGATCGCCGGCACCTACGAGCTGGGCGGCATGCAGCGCGGCGAGAACCTGCAGATCGGCACCTACGACGGCAAGCCGTTGACGACCGAACTGTCGGGCAACGTCATCGACGTGTGCCCGGTCGGCGCGCTGACCAACAAGGTGTTCCGCTTCCGCGCCCGTCCGTGGGAACTGATCGCGCGCGAATCGCTCGGCGGTCACGACGCGCTGGGCAGCAACCTGTTCCATCACCTGCGCCGCGGCGACGTGATGCGCACCGTGCCGCGCGACAACGAAGCGGTCAACGAGTGCTGGATCTCCGACCGTGACCGTTACTCGCACCAGGGCCTGACGGCCGATGACCGCGCGCTGCATCCGCTGGTCAAGGATGGTGGGCAGTGGCGCGAGGCCTCGTGGGACGAGGCGCTCGAACGCGCGATGACGATCCTGCGCGACAACGCGGCCGACGAACTCGGCGTGCTGGTGCATCCGGCGACCTCGAACGAGGAGGGCGCGCTGCTGGCACGTCTCGCCGAGGCCCTGGGCACCGGCAACCTCGATCACCGCATCGCCCAGCGTGACCTGTCCGACGGCGCGATCGCCGAAGCCTTCGCGATGCCAGTCGCCGAACTCGAGCAGGCTGACGTCGTGCTGCTGGTCGGCAGCAACCTCCGCCACGAAGTGCCGCTGCTGCACCACCGCGTGCGTCAGGCGTGGAAGCGCGGTGCCAAGGTCTACGTGGTCAATCCGGTCGATTTCGAGTTCACCTTCGACGTCGAAGACAAGGCCATCGTGGCGCCGTCGAAGATCGCCGAAACGCTGCAGGTCGCCGAACTCGGCGACGCGCTGCGCGGCGCGAAGCACGCGGCGATCATCGTCGGCGCGCAGGCGGAAGCCAGCGCGCATGCGGCCGATATCCGCAAGGCTGCGGCCGCACTCGCCGCGGACACCGGCGCGTCGCTGTGCCGCATTCCGCACGGCGCCAATGCGCTGGGTCTGTCGCGCCTCGGCGTGCTGCCGACCTCTCGCGACGCCAACGAGATGCTGGCCGAGCGCCGCGGCGCGTACGTGATCTACGGCATCGAGCCGGGTCTGGACTTCGCCGATCAGGCGAAGGCGTTGCAGGCGCTCGGCGCGGCGCAGGTCGTGGCCTTCAGCCACTTCGCCTGCCAGTCCACGCGCGCCGTGGCCGACGTGATCCTGCCGATCGGCGCACTCGCCGAAATCGACGCGACGCTGACCAATCTCGAAGGCCGTGAGCAGCAGGCCACCGCCGCCGGCAAGCTGCCGGGCGACGCACGTGCCGGCTGGCGCGTGCTGCGTGCACTCGGTGGCGCGCTCGAAGCCCCGGGCTTCGAGTTCACCGATCTGGCCGGCCTGCGTGCGGGCCTGCAGGACAGGACAGTAACGGTGGCCGTGTCCGCGGCGCCGGTCGTCGACGGTGACGGTTTCGAGCTGGCGGTCAGCCAGGCGATCTATCGCGTCGACGGTCTGACCCGCCGCGCCGCCGCGCTGCAGTCGCATCCGCTGACCCTCGGTCCGCGCATCGTGCTGCATCCCGACGACGCTGCGGCCAGCAACGTCGTTGACGGCGGCATGGCCAAGGTCGCGAATGCGGCCGGCACCGCGACGCTGCAGGTGGCGGTCGATGATCGCGTCGCGCCGGGCGCGGCGTGGGTGGAATCGGGCTACGGCGCCACGGCGGCGCTGTCGGCCGGCAAGGTCAAGGTGGTGGCGGCATGAGCGCGATCCAAACCGGTGCGGTCCAAACCGGCGTGACCAACACCGCATCGCTGCTGGGCGATCTGTCGGCGCCGCTGTACGACTGGCTGATGTCGCTGGGCGCGATCGGGCTGATCCTGTGGATCGTGCTCAAGATCCTGCTGATCGCGATGCCGGTGATCATCTGCGTCGCGTTCTACGTGGTCTGGGAGCGCAAGCTGCTGGGCTGGATGCATCAGCGCCACGGTCCGATGTACGTCGGCATGGGCATCTTCCAGGCCTTCGCCGACGTCTTCAAACTGCTGTTCAAGGAAGTCATCCAGCCGACCAACGCGCAACGCGTGCTGTTCGTGCTGGCGCCGCTGATCACGCTCGCGCCCGCATTCGCGGCCTGGGCCGTGGTGCCGTTCGATGCGCAGCTGGTGCTGTCGAATGCCAACGCGGGCCTGCTGTACCTGCTGGCGATGACCTCGCTGGGCATCTACGGGATCATCCTCGCCGGCTGGGCGTCGAACTCGAAATACGCGTTCCTCGGTGCGATGCGCGCCTCGGCGCAGATGATCAGCTACGAGATCGCGATGGGCTTCGCGCTGGTCGGCGTGATGGTCGGCGCGGGCAGCCTGAACCTGACCGAGATCGTCATGGCCCAGGCCGGCGGCAAGGGCCTGTTCGACTGGTTCTGGCTGCCGATGCTGCCGCTGTTCGTCATCTACTTCATCTCCGGCGTGGCCGAGACCAACCGCGCGCCGTTCGACGTCGTCGAAGGCGAGTCGGAAATCGTCGCCGGCCACATGGTCGAGTATTCGGGGTCGGCGTTCGCGCTGTTCTTCCTCGCCGAATACGCGAACATGATCCTGATCAGCTTCCTGGTCGCGATCTTCTTCCTCGGCGGCTGGCTGTCGCCGTTCCAGGGCCTGGGCATTCCGCTGCTGTCGGTCGACGGCTGGTGGTGGCTGTTCGCGAAGGTGTTCTTCTTCGCCAGCTGCTTCATCTGGTTCCGCGCCTCGTTCCCGCGCTACCGCTACGACCAGATCATGCGGCTGGGCTGGAAGGTCTTCATTCCGATCAGCATCGGCTGGATCGTGGTCACCGCGCTGATGGCGTACTTCGGAATCTTCGAGGCAGGGCAGTAATGGCCAAGTTCGTTGCATGGTTCAGGGGCCTGTTGCTGCTCGAGTTGCTCGGCGGCATGGCGCTGACCTTCCGGTATCTGTTCCGGGACAAGTACACGCTGATGTACCCGATGGAGAAGACGCCGCAGTCGCCGCGCTTCCGCGGCCTGCATGCGCTGCGCCGCTATCCCAACGGCGAGGAGCGCTGCATCGCGTGCAAGCTGTGCGAGGCGGTGTGCCCGGCGCTGGCGATCACCATCGATTCGGAACAGCGCGAGGACGGCACCCGCCGCACCACGCGCTACGACATCGACCTGTTCAAGTGCATCTACTGCGGCTTCTGCGAGGAGTCGTGCCCGGTGGACTCGATCGTCGAGACCCACCTGCACGAGTACCACTTCGAGAACCGCGGCGAGAACATCGTGACCAAGCCGCAGCTGCTGGCGATCGGCGACCGTCTCGAGGCCGAGATCGCCGAGCGTCGCGCCGCCGAGTCCGCGTACAGGTAAGTCATGGAAACCACGCTCATTGCATTCCTCGTCTTCGCCGCGATCACCGTGATGTCCGCGGTCGCGGTGATCAGTGCCCGCAACCCGGTGCACGCGGCGCTGTTCCTGGTGCTGACGTTCTTCTCCACCGCCTGCACCTGGCTGCTGGTCGGCGCCGAGTTCCTCGGTCTCGCGCTGGTGCTGGTCTACGTCGGCGCGGTGATGGTGCTGTTCCTGTTCGTGGTGATGATGCTCGACGTGGACGTCGCGCCGCTGCGCGAAGGCTACGTGCGCTATCTGCCGGTCGGCCTGATCGTCGCGGTGGTGATGCTGGTCGAGATCGTCACGCTGATCGGCGTGCGCGCGAAGATGGCGCCGTTCGCCGTCGATGCGGTCGACGCGGCCGGCGTGTCGAACACGGTGTGGATCGCGCGCCGGCTGTTCACCGACTTCCTGCTGCCGTTCGAGGTCGCCGCGGTGATCCTGACCGTCGCGGTCATCGCCGCGGTGATGCTGACGCTGCGCCGCCGGCCGGGCACCAAGCACCAGAACCCGGGCGAGCAGGCCCGCGTGCGGGCCAAGGACCGCATGCGCGTGGTCAAGATGGACGCGGTGCGTCCGGTCGTCGAGCCGGCACCGGGCGAGGGCGAGGGAGAAGCGAAATGACCGAACTGTTCGGAACCGGCCTCGCGCTGGGCCACTACCTGTCGCTGGGCGCGGTGCTGTTCTGCATCAGCGTCGCGGGCATCTTCCTCAACCGGAAGAACGTGATCATCCTGCTGATGTCGATCGAGCTGATGCTGCTCGCGGTCAACATCAACTTCATCGCGTTCTCGCGCGAGTTCGGCGACGCCGCCGGGCAGATCTTCGTGTTCTTCATCCTGACCGTGGCCGCGGCCGAGGCCGCGATCGGCCTGGCGATCCTGGTCACGCTGTTCCGCAACCGGCGCACGATCAACGTCGCCGAACTCGATACGTTGAAGGGCTGAGCCGGGCATGGAACACGCAATCTCCCAAGGCATGCTGCTGGCGATCGTGCTGGCGCCGTTGCTGGGTTCGATCGTTGCGGGCCTGTTCGGCCGTCAGGTCGGCCGCGTCGGCGCACATACCGTCACGATCCTCGGTGTGGCCACCAGCTGCGCGCTGTCGGTCTACGTACTGTGGCAGCTGATGCAGGGCGCGCCGACGTTCAACGAGAACGTCTACACGTTCTTCGAGGTCGGCAACTACTCGGCGCACGTCGGCTTCCTGATCGACAACCTGACCGCGATGATGATGGTCGTGGTGACGTTCGTGTCGCTGCTGGTCCACGTCTACACCATCGGCTACATGGCCGAGGACCCGGGTTACCAGCGCTTCTTCAGCTACATCTCGCTGTTCACCTTCTCGATGCTGATGCTGGTGATGGGCAACAACTTCCTGCAGCTGTTCTTCGGCTGGGAAGCGGTGGGCCTGGTGTCGTACCTGCTGATCGGCTTCTGGTTCAAGAAGCCGACCGCGGTGTTCGCCAACATGAAGGCGTTCCTGGTCAACCGCGTCGGCGACTTCGGCTTCCTGCTCGGCATCGCCGGCGTGCTGTACTGGTTCGGCAGCCTCGACTACGCGACCGTGTTCGCCGCGGCCGATTCCACCATCGGTGGTGGCCAGACGATCGAAGTGTTCACCGGTTTCGAATGGTCGGTCGCGACCCTGATCTGCATCTGTCTGTTCATCGGCGCGATGGGCAAGTCGGCGCAGGTGCCGCTGCACGTGTGGCTGCCGGACTCGATGGAAGGCCCGACCCCGATCTCGGCACTGATCCATGCCGCGACGATGGTCACCGCCGGCATCTTCATGGTGGCGCGCATGTCGCCGCTGTTCGAACTGTCCGAGACCGCGCTGCAGTTCATCCTCTTCATCGGTGCGACCACGGCGTTCTTCACCGGCCTGATCGGCATCGTGCAGAACGACATCAAGCGCGTCGTCGCGTATTCGACGCTGTCGCAGCTCGGCTACATGACCGTCGCGCTCGGCGTGTCGGCATACTCGGCCGCAGTGTTCCACCTGATGACGCACGCCTTCTTCAAGGCGCTGCTGTTCCTGGCCGCGGGCTCGGTGATCATCGGCATGCACCACGAGCAGGACATGCGCAAGATGGGCGGCCTGCGCAAGTACATGCCGATCACGTTCTGGACCAGCGTCATCGGCACGCTGGCCCTGGTCGGCACGCCGTTCTTCAGCGGCTTCTACTCCAAGGACACGATCATCGAGGCGGCCAAGCACGCCAGCGACGGTGGCGGCTGGGTGTTCCAGTACGCGTACTGGTCGGTGCTGCTGGGCGCGTTCGTGACCTCGTTCTACAGCTTCCGCCTGCTGTACATGACCTACTTCGGCAAGGAACGCTTCCGTGACGCGCATGCGTCCGATGTCCATGCGACGCACGATGCGCACGGCCAGGAGACGCGCCACGAGCCGCTGCACGACGACGGCCATGGCCACGACGCAGGCGGGCACGACCACGCGCACGACGACCACGGCCATCACGGGCCGCACGAGCCGCACGAATCCCCGTGGGTCGTGACGCTGCCGCTGATCCTGCTGGCGATCCCGTCGATCCTGATCGGCTACTTCACCGCCGGCCCGATGCTGTTCGGCACCGACTGGACCGGCCACCACGAAGTGGGCGGGTTCTTCGACGGCGTGATCCACGTGCTGGCCTCCAACGACGTGCTCGCCGCGCTGAAGGAAGCGTTGTGGCACGGCCCGGCCGCGTTCGCGATGCACGGCTTCGTCGCCCCGGCGTTCTGGCTGGTGGTCGCCGGTTTCGTGCTCGCCACGGTGATGTACTGGTGGAAGCCCGAACTGCCGGCCAAGGCCGCACGCGTGTTCCGCCTGCCGATCCGCGTGCTCGAGAACAAGTACGGCATGGACGATCTGTGGATCGGCGGTTTCGCCGGCGGCGGCGTCGGCCTCGGCAAGCTGTCGCGGATGTTCGACACCCGGGTGATCGACGGCTTCTTCGTCAACGGTCCGGCGCGCGTCGTCGGTCTGGTCTCGGGCGTCGTCCGCCGGCTGCAGTCCGGTGCTCTCTACCACTACGCATTCGCGATGATCGTCGGCCTGATCGTGCTGTTGGCCATCCTCATCAAGTACTGGCGCTGACGGAAATATCACGTGTCGAACTGGCCTCTTCTCAGTCTCCTGATCTGGCTGCCGATCCTCGGCGGTGCGTGCGTGCTCGCCCTGGGCGAACGCCGCCCCGACGCGGCACGCTGGGTATCGTTGGCGTTCGCGCTGCTCGTCTTCGTCCTCAGCATTCCGCTGTTCACCGGCTTCGACTACGCCAACGCCGGCCTGCAGTTCCTCGAGCGGCGCGAGTGGATCCCGTCGCTCGACATCGAGTACCACCTCGGCGCCGACGGCATCTCGGTCGCGCTGATCATCCTGACCACGCTGACCACCGCGCTGGTGCTGATCGGCGCCTGGGGTTCGGTGACCAAGCGCGTGTCGCAGTACTTCGCCTCGATGCTGATCCTCGAAGGCATGATGGTCGGCGTGTTCTGCGCCGTCGACGCGATGCTGTTCTACGTGTTCTTCGAAGCCATGCTGATCCCGATGTTCATCATCATCGGCGTCTGGGGCGGCGCACGGCGCGTGTACGCGTCGGTGAAGTTCTTCCTGTACACGTTCCTCGGCTCGGTCTTCATGCTGGTCGCGCTGATCTACCTGTACCTGCAGGCGGGCAGCTGGCAGCTGCCCGACCTGTACGCGCTGCGGCTGTCGTCGACCGAGCAGATGTGGATCTTCTTCGCGTTCCTCGCCGCGTTCGCGGTCAAGGTGCCGATGTTCCCGGTGCACACCTGGTTGCCGGACGCGCACGTCGAGGCGCCGACCGGCGGCTCGGTGATCCTGGCGGCGATCATGCTGAAGATCGGCGGCTACGGCTTCCTGCGCTTCAACCTGCCGATCACCCCGGACGCCGGCCACGAGTGGGCATGGCTCGTCATCGGCCTGTCGCTGATCGCGATCGTCTACGTCGGCCTGGTCGCACTGGTCCAGCAGGACATGAAGAAGCTGGTCGCGTATTCGTCGGTGTCGCACATGGGCTTCGTGACGCTGGGCGTGTTCATCGCGTTCGCACTGATGCGCGACGTGCCGGGCGGCTCGGACGCCGCGCGCCTCGGCCTCCAGGGCGCGATGGTGCAGATGGTCTCGCACGGCTTCATCTCCGGCGCGATGTTCTCCTGCATCGGCATCCTCTACGACCGCATGCACACCCGCATGATCAAGGACTACGGCGGGGTCGCGAACGTGATGCCGTGGTTCGCCGCGTTCTACGTGCTGTTCGCGATGGCCAACTCCGGCCTGCCGGGCACCTCGGGCTTCGTCGGCGAGTTCATGGTGATTCTGGCCGCGTTCCAGAGCCATCCGCTGATCGCGTTCTTCGCGGCGATGACGCTGATCATCGGCGCGGCCTACACGCTGTGGCTGGTCAAGCGCGTGCTCTACGGCGAAGTCGCCAACGCGCACGTCGCCGCGCTCAAGGACATCAACGCCCGCGAGGCGCTGGTGCTCGGCGTTTTCGCCGCCGGCACGCTGCTGATCGGTGTGTATCCCAAGCCGTTGACCGACCTGATGGAGCCGTCCATCGCGCAACTGGCGAACCTGATCGCCGCAAGCAAGCTCTAAGGACACCGTTGCGATGATTTCTGCCCCGATGACGCCCCCCATCCGCACGCTGGCCGAGCTGGGCCCGATCGTGCCCGAGCTCGTGGTGGTGCTGGGCGCGTTCGCCCTGCTGATGCTCGACCTGTTCATCGACCCGCGCCGCCGGATCATCACCCACGTGCTGGCGGTGGCGACCCTGCTCGCCGCGGCCGCATTGATCGTGTTCGGCGTCGGCGGCCACGGCAGCATCCTCGCCGACATGTTCGTGCGCGATGGCGGCGCCGACGTGCTCAAGGTCGCCGGCCTCGTCGTCGGCGCCGCGGCGCTGGGCTACGCCTGGACCTTCCTGCGCGATCGCGGCCTGTACCAGGGCGAGATCCCGGTGCTGTTCCTGTTCACCACCGCCGGCATGATGCTGCTGGTCTCGGCCAACAACCTGACGATGGTCTACGTCGGCCTGGAACTGCTGGCGCTGTGTTCGTATGCGCTGGTCGCCTGCGACCGCGACAGCAAGCTCGCGTCCGAGGCGGCGATGAAGTACTTCGTGCTCGGCGCGCTGGCCTCGGGCATGCTGCTGTTCGGCATGTCGCTGATCTACGGCGCGACCGGCACGCTGTCGCTGCCCGCGATCCACGACGCGATCGGCGGCCTGTCAGGCGACGGCCGCGTGCTGATGCTGACCGGCATGGTGTTCCTGATCGTCGGCATCGCGTTCAAGTTCGGCGCCGCGCCGTTCCACATGTGGCTGCCCGACACCTACCACGGTGCGCCGACGCCGATCGTCGCCTTCATCAGCTCGGTGCCGAAGATCGCGGCCTTCGGCATGGCCTGGCGCCTGTTGGAGACCGCGCTCGGCCCGCTGCACGACCAGGCGCAGATCCTGCTGTCGATCCTCGCCGCGCTGTCGCTGGTGGTCGGCAACCTGTTCGCGCTGGCGCAGACCAACCTCAAGCGCATGCTCGCCTATTCGACGATCTCGCACGTCGGCTTCCTGTTCCTCGGCCTCGCCGGTGGCGGGCAGGTGGGTTACGCCTCGGCGATGTTCTACGTCGTCAGCTATGCGGTGATGTCGGCGGCCGCGTTCGGCGCGATCGTCATGCTGTCGCGCAACGGTTTCGAGGCCGAGCAGATCGACGACTACAAGGGCCTGAACCAGCGCAGCCCGTGGATGGCCGGCCTGGTGCTGTGCATCATGGCCTCGCTCGCCGGCGTGCCGCCGTTCCTCGGTTTCTGGGCCAAACTGGCCGTGCTGCAGGGCGCCCTGCAGGGCGATCTGATGTGGCTGGCGATCGTCGGCATCGTGTTCGCGGTCGTCGGCGCGTTCTACTACCTGCGCGTGATCAAGGTCATGTACTTCGACGCGCCCGAGGCCGCGCCGATGGCCCAGCGCCCCGGTACGCCGATGCGTGTGGTGTTCGCGCTGAACGTGCTCGCGCTTCTGGTCGTCGTGCCGTTCTTCAGTCCGCTGATGGCGTGGTGCCAGCAGGCATTCGCCGCCTGAGTCTGTTAGGATGCGCGCCCGGTCGTCGCGAACGCGGCGGTCGGGGGGAAGTTCGAGGGACGCGGAATCGTTCGAAACTTCTTGCAATATCGAAGAGCAATCTTCATAATTCCGCTTCTGATGCGGGGTGGAGCAGTCTGGCAGCTCGTCGGGCTCATAACCCGAAGGTCGCAGGTTCAAATCCTGCCCCCGCTACCACATTCAACGCAGTAGAGAAGGCGCACCTCCGGGTGCATCCGACGCGAAGAATCTGGGCTTTGCCGAAGCAACTGCTTCGCTTCGGCGCCGACATCCAGTGGTATCGGACAAGGGGCCCATCGGGCCCTTTGTCGTTTTCCGCGATCGGAAAACCGCAGGCGCCCGGGGCGACGCGGTGCGCTTGCGACAGCGACGAATCGTGCGGTACCGGATACGCAACGGACGAGGGACCAGTGGCGGACAAGGCGACACAACTGACGGAATTACTGGCACCGACGGTCGAGGCCCTCGGGCTGAAACTGCTGGGCATCGAATACCTGACCGCGCCGGGTGGCGCGCTCGTGCGCATCTACATCGATGTGCCGGCGGACACCGAAGCCGGCCAGGCCGATCCCGAAGGCGAGGGCGGCCAGGGCGTGACGATCGAACACTGCGAGGCGGTCAGCCGCGAAGTGTCCGCGCAGCTCGACGTCGAGGACCCGATCAGCGGCAACTACACCCTCGAGGTGTCGTCGCCGGGCATCGACCGTCCGCTGTTCAACGTCGCGCAGTTCGCGCAGTTCCAGGGCGAGACCGCGAAGGTCGGCCTGAAACTGCCACAGGACGGACGCCGCCGCCTCACCGGTCGCATCACCTCGGTCGAAGGCGACACCGTGACGTTCGATGTCGACGGCAACGCGTTCACCGTGCAGGCCGACAACATCGAGAAAGCCCGCGTGGTGCCCGACTGGGCCGCGCTGGGCCTCGCAGCGTCGAAGGACAAGAAGGACAACGGCCGCGCCACCGGCGCGACCCGCAAGGCCAACCACACACCACGTGACAACAAGCGGTCGGCGGATCCGTCGACCGGTGCGGAGTGAATGAAAAGATGAGCAAGGAACTGTTGCTGGTCGTCGACGCGGTCGCCAGCGAGAAGGGCGTCCCGGAATCCGTGATCCTCGAGGCCATCGAAGCCGCGCTGGCGACTGCCGCCAAGAAGCGCTACATGGACCAGGACGTGTTGACCCGCGTCGCGATCGATTCGAAGGACGGGAGCTACGAGACCTTCCGCCGCTGGGAAGTGGTGGCCGACGACGTCGTCATGGAGTCGCCCGACCGCCAGCTGCGCCTGATGGACGCGATCGAAGAAGCCGAAGGCGTCGAGGTCGGCGACTACATCGAGGAGCAGATCGAGAACGTCGACTTCGGTCGCATCGCCGCCCAGGCCGCCAAGCAGGTCATCGTGCAGCGCGTGCGCGAGGCCGAGCGCCAGCAGGTCGTCGATGCGTGGAAGGATCGCGTCGGCGAACTGGTCACCGGCGTGGTCAAGCGCGTGGAGCGCGGCAACGTCTACGTCGATCTCGGCGGCAACGCCGAAGCGCTGATTCCCAAGGACAAGGCGATCCCGCGCGACGTCGTGCGCGCCGGCGACCGTGTCCGCGGCTACCTCTACGACGTGCGCAGCGAGCCCCGTGGCCCGCAGCTGTTCATCAGCCGCGCCGCGCCCGAGTTCATGATGGAGCTGTTCAAGCTCGAAGTGCCGGAAGTCGGACAGGGCCTGGTCGAGATCAAGGCTTGTGCACGTGATCCGGGCGACCGCGCCAAGATCGCCGTGCTCGCCTACGACACCCGCACCGATCCCATCGGTGCCTGCATCGGCATGCGCGGTTCGCGCGTGCAGGCGGTGTCGAACGAGCTCAACGGCGAGCGCGTCGACATCGTGCTGTGGTCGGACAATCCGGCGCAGTTCGTCATCAATGCGATGGCCCCGGCCGAAGTGCAGTCGATCGTCGTCGACGAGGACAAGCACTCGATGGACCTGGCCGTGGCCGAGGACAAGCTCGCCCAGGCGATCGGCAAGGGCGGCCAGAACGTGCGCCTCGCCAGCCGCCTGTCGGGCTGGCAGCTCAACGTGATGACCCAGGACCAGGTCACCGCGAAGTCGGACGCCGAACAGGCATCGGCGCGCGCCCTGTTCCAGGAGAAGCTGGAAGTCGACGAGGAAATCGCCGGCATCCTGGTCGCCGAGGGTTTCAGCACGGTCGAGGAAATCGCCTACGTGCCGGTCGGCGAGCTGCTGGCGGTCGAGGGCTTCGACGAGGACATCGTCGAGGAACTGCGGGGTCGCGCCCGCGACTCGCTGCTCAACGACGCGCTCGCAGTCGAGGAAGAAGTCGACGAGAACGCACCTGCGGACGATCTGCTCGCGCTGGACGGCATGGACGAGGCGACCGCGTACGCGCTGGCCGCCCACGGCATCCGCACCAGTGAGGACCTGTCGGATCTCGGCGCCGACGAAGTGGTCGAGTTCGGCATCGAGGACCTCGACGAGGCCCGCGCCGCCGCGCTGATCCTCGCGGCACGTGCAGAAGAGATCGCGCGCCTGGAGCGCGAGGGCTGAGCGGACGCGCCAGGCCGACGCCGTCCGGCATCGGCCATGAACGCGAACGCGCAGCTGCCTAAGACGGTCCAGTTCGGAACGCATCCCATGCAGCGGTAGAATGACAAATCCACTGCGCCGCCTTTCGCGGCGGCGCGCAAGGAACCGGAATCACGAATGTCGCAACAAACCACCATCCGCAAGCTGGCCGCACTGGTGAATACGCCGGTCGAGAAGTTGCTGGAACAGCTGTCCGAAGCGGGCATGCCGTTCAGTGACCCCGACCAGGTCGTCACCAGTGCCGAGAAGCTCAAGCTGCTCGGCTTCCTGAAGCGCGCACACGGCAAGGGCGATGCCCCGGTCGAGGACGTCGCCGCGCCCAAGAAGATCACGCTCAGCCGCAGCCGCAAGCAGGAACTGACGGTCGGTGGCGGCAAGAACCGCCAGACGGTCGATGTCGTCGTGCGCAAGAAGGTCACGCTGAATCCGAGCGACGGCCGCGCGATCGATCCGGACGCCGAGCGCGCCGAGATCCTGCGCAAGCTCGAGGAGTCGCGGCAGAAGAACCTCTCCGAGCAGCAGCGTCTGGCCGAGGACGACAAGCGTCGCGCCGACGAGGCGGAAGCACGCAAGCGCGAAGCGGAAGCCGAGGCCGAGCGTCTGCGCCAGGTCGCGGCCGCCGCTGCCGCCGCGCCGCCGGAAGAAGCCGAAGCGACGCGTCGCCCGCCGGCCACGCACGGTCACGGCCACAAGCCGGCCGCGCCGCCGCGTGCCGACGACCGCAACGCGCCTGCCGGTGCCAAGCACAAGGGCAACCGCGGTTCGCACGCGATGGTCAGCGGCGTCGAGGACGACGACAAGACCGCGCGCTTCGCCGGCCAGTTGCACCTCAGCGCCTCCGATCGCGCCCGTCGCAGCACCAGCAGCACGCGCGGCAAGCCGCAGCGCGGCGGCCCGCAGCGTCGCGGCAGCGCCCCGTCGCGCAGCGGCGGTGGCCCGCACGGCTTCGAACGCCCGACCGCGCCGATGCAGCGCGAAGTCGCGATCGGCGACGCGATCACCGTGGCCGACCTCGCGCAAAAGCTCGCGATGAAGGGTGGCGACGTGGTCAAGGCGCTGTTCAAGATGGGCGTCATGGCGACCATCACCCAGTCGATCGATCACGACACCGCCGCGCTCGCCGTCGAAGAGCTGGGCCACATCCCGGTGCGCGCCGATGCCGACGACGCCGAGAGCGAGCTGATCGCACACGTCGGCGAGGCGCAGGGCGAGCTGGTCGCGCGTCCGCCGGTCGTCACGATCATGGGTCACGTCGACCACGGCAAGACCTCGCTGCTGGACTACATCCGTCGCACCAAGATCGCCTCGGGCGAAGCGGGTGGCATCACCCAGCACATCGGCGCGTACCACGTCGAAACCGACAAGGGCGTCATCAGCTTCCTCGACACCCCGGGCCACGCTGCGTTCACGTCGATGCGTGCGCGCGGCGCCAAGCTCACCGACATCGTGATCCTGGTGGTCGCGGCCGACGACGGCGTCATGCCGCAGACGGTCGAGGCGATCAAGCACGCGAAGGCGGCGAAGGTGCCGCTGATCGTGGCGATCAACAAGATCGACAAGTCGGGCGCGGATCCGTCGCGGGTCAAGAACGAGCTGCTCGAGCACGAGATCGTCGCCGAGGACTTCGGCGGCGACACGCAGATGGTGGAGCTGTCGGCCAAGACCGGCGACGGCGTCGACGATCTGCTCGATGCGATCTCGCTGCAGTCGGAAATCCTCGAACTGCGCGCCGTGGCCGAAGGCCGCGCCAGCGGTACGGTCATCGAATCCTCGCTCGACAAGGGCCGTGGTCCGGTCGCGACGGTGCTGGTGCAGAACGGCCTGCTGTCGCGTGGCGACTACCTCGTCTGCGGCGTGCAGTACGGCCGCGTGCGTGCGCTGTTCGACGAAACCGGCAACCAGGTGCCGACCGCGGGTCCGTCGATCCCGGTGCAGGTGCTCGGCCTGTCGGGCGTGCCGGATGCGGGTGACGATTTCGTCGTCGTCGCCGACGAGCGCCTGGCCAAGGACGTGGCCTCGCAGCGCGACACCAAGCGCCGCGAAACGCGCCTGGTACAGGCCGCGGGTAACCGCATGGAAGACATCATGGCGCAGATGGGCCAGGCCGAGCAGCAGCTGTCGCTCAACCTGGTCATCAAGGCCGACGTGCAGGGTTCGGTCGAGGCGCTCAAGCAGTCGCTGGTCGCATTGTCGAACGAACAGATCCGCATCAACGTCATCGTCTCGGGCGTCGGCGGCATCACCGAGTCGGACGCCAACTCGGCGGCCGCGGCGAAGGCCACGATCATCGGCTTCAACGTCCGCGCCGACGCGTCGGCACGCAAGGTGATCGAGAACAGCGCGCTCGACCTGCGCTACTTCTCGGTGATCTACGACGTGATCGACCAGGTCAAGCAGGTCGCCTCGGGCATCCTCGGCATGGAGATCCGCGAGGAGATCATCGGTACCGCCGAAGTGCGCGATGTGTTCCGCAGCTCGAAATTCGGTGCGGTCGCGGGCTCGATGGTCATCGAGGGTGTGGTCAAGCGCAACAAGCCGATCCGCGTGCTGCGCGACAACACGGTCATCTTCGAGGGCGAGCTGGAATCGCTGCGCCGCTTCAAGGAGAACGTCGACGAGGTGCGCAACGGCACCGAGTGCGGCATCGGCGTCAAGGCCTACAACGACGTCAAGCCCGGCGACCAGATCGAGTGCTTCGAACGCATCGAGGTCCAGCGCACCCTGTAAGGGCGCGCCGGGCGGTTCCACCGGCGGCCGGGCTCCGTACACACGGACCCGGCCGTCGTCGTCACGGCGGTCGCGAAACCGCCACGTCCCACTGCAACAGGTGTCCATCCCGTGCCCACGAAATCCTTTCACCGTACCGATCGCGTGTCCGCCCAGCTCCGTCGTGAGCTCGGGACGCTCGTGCGCGAAGCGGTCTCCGAGCACGGCCTGCCGTCGGTCAGCGTCTCCGACGTCGAGGTCACCCGTGACATGGCCCATGCCAAGGTCTTCGTGACCGCGCTGCAGTCCGAGCGTGCCGCCGAGGCGATGAAGGGCCTGAAGGCCGTCGCGCACGAGATCCGCTTCCGTCTCGCGCGCGCGGTCAAGCTGCGCCACGTGCCGGAACTGCATTTCCACTACGACGATTCGGTCGACCGCGGCGAGCGCATCGACAATCTGCTGCGCGACCTCGGCGACGAACGTCCGGCGGAGTAGGCCGGGCGCGGCCCGCGTGGTCGTGTCGCCTCCTGTCCTCCACTGACGCCCGTTCCCGATGCGCCGCACCCAGGATCGCCCCCGCACGAAGTTCCGCAAGCTCGACGGCATCCTGCTGCTCGACAAGCCGCGCGGTATGAGCTCCAACCAGGCGCTGCAGCGCGTGCGCCATCTGTTCCGCGCCGAGAAGGGCGGTCACACGGGCAGCCTCGATCCGCTGGCGACCGGTCTGCTACCGGTCTGCTTCGGCGAGGCGACCAAGATCGCCGGCGGCCTGCTCGGCGCGCGCAAGGCCTACACCACGGTCGCCCGGCTTGGCCAGGTCACCGATACCGACGACGCCGACGGCGAGATCCTGCGCGAGCGTCCGGTCCCCGCGCTGAGTATCGAAACCCTCGACGCCGCGCTCGGCCAGCTGGTCGGCCGCATCCAGCAGCGGCCGCCGATCTATTCGGCGCTCAAGCGCGGCGGCGAGCCGCTGTACGCGAAGGCGCGCCGCGGCGAGGTGGTCGAGGTCGACGTGCGCCCGGTCGATGTCCACGCGTTCGAACTGCAGTCGGCGGCCGACCTGCTCGACGGCGTGCTCGAGCCCGGCGGCATGCCGCAGCTGCGCCTGCACGTCGAATGCGGTTCGGGCACCTACGTGCGCAGCCTGGTCCGCGATCTCGGCGAACTGCTGGGCTGCGGTGCCCACGTCGCCGAACTGCGCCGGCTGTGGGTCGATCCGTTCCGCGATCCGCGCATGTGGACGCTGGAGGACCTGCAGGCGCTGGCCGCGCGCGGCGAACCGCAGCTCGAGGCCTGCCTGCTGGAGATCGAGGCCGGCATGCTGGCCTGGCCGAAGGTCCACGTCGACGCGCGCCAGGCGGCGCGGCTGCAGAACGGGCAGGACGTGCCGGGCCCGTACGCGCCGGCCGGCGAGGTGGCGATCATCGGGCCCGCCGGACGCGCCGAAGGCCTGGGTCAGGTGGTCGAGGACGGCCGCCTGAAACCGCAGCGCATGTTCCGCCGCGCCGACGCGAACGCCACCGGGGCCTGAATGGCCGCCTTGTCCGGCCGTCCGCCCGGCGGTACAATTCCGCCGCCTTTTTCAAGGCACACTGCACCATCCACCCACAGGCGGTCCGGGCGGTACGCGACGGTCATACGACACGTCGCCGTCTTCTGCGGGACCCGCGTCCAGAGCACATGAAATGACCAGCACCATCGACAACGGCAAGATCATCGAAGAACACAAGCGCGGCGACAACGACACCGGCTCCCCGGAAGTCCAAGTCGCCCTGCTGACCGCACGCATCGTGCACCTGACCGAGCACTTCAAGACGCACAAGAAGGACCACCACAGCCGCCGCGGCCTGCTGATGATGGTCAACCGTCGTCGCAGCCTGCTCGACTATCTGCACCGGAAGGATGCGGATCGTTACAAGGCCCTGATCGAGAAGCTCGGCCTGCGTCGCTAAACCCGATACCCACCGCGGCGCAGAAATGCGCCGCGGTTCTTTTTAGGGCGTGGGCAGCGTCCGCCCGCCGGGGCATGGGTCCCGGACGGTTCATCGCAAGAGACATCAAGGAATTCCAACGTGGCAAAAGTGACAAAGAGCTTCCAGTACGGCAGCCAGACGGTGACGCTCGAGACCGGCGAGATCGCGCGCCAGGCCGGCGGCGCGGTGATGGTGTCCTGCGACGGCACCCAGGTGCTGGTCACCGCGGTCGCCAACAAGACCGCGCGCGAGGGCCAGGACTTCTTCCCGCTGACCGTCGACTACCAGGAGAAGTTCTACGCCGGCGGCCGCATCCCGGGTGGCTTCTTCAAGCGTGAAGGCCGCGCCACCGAGAAGGAGACGCTGATCTCGCGCCTGATCGACCGTCCGATCCGTCCGCTGTTCCCCGACGGCTTCCGCAACGAAGTCCAGATCATCGCCACCGTGATGTCGATGAACCCGGACGTCGACGGCGACGTGCTGGCGCTGATCGGCGCCTCCGCCGCGCTGTCGCTGTCGGGCGCGCCGTTCGACGGCCCGATCGGCGCCGCGAAGGTCGGCTACAAGGACGGCCAGTACCTGCTGAACCCGACCGTCTCCGCGCTGAAGGATTCGGACCTCGAGCTCGTCGTCGCCGGTACCGCGAACGCGGTGCTGATGGTCGAGTCGGAAGCCAAGGAACTGTCGGAAGACGTGATGCTGGGCGCGGTGATGTTCGGCCACCAGCAGATGCAGGTCGCGATCGCCACGATCAACGAGCTCGTCGCCGAGGCCGGCAAGCCGAAGTGGGAATGGTCGGCCCCGGCCGCCAACGAAGGCCTGATCTCGGCGATCCGCACCGCCGTGGGCGAGCAGCTCGCCAGCGCGTTCCAGGTGCGCGACAAGCTCGAGCGCAAGGACGCGATCTCCAAGGTCAAGAAGGCGATCCTCGAAGCCGTGCAGCCGCATGCCGAAGCCAATGCCTGGTCGAACAGCGAGCTGTCGAAGGAATTCGGCGAGCAGGAATACCAGACGATGCGCAACTCGGTCCTCAAGACCAAGGTCCGCATCGACGGCCGTGCGCTCGACACCGTGCGCCCGATCAGCTCGAAGGTCAGCATCCTCCCGCGCGTGCACGGCTCCTCGCTGTTCACCCGTGGCGAAACGCAGGCGATCGTCGCCGTGACGCTGGGCACCGCGCGCGACGGCCAGATCATCGACGCCGTCGCCGGCGAGTACAAGGAACACTTCCTGTTCCACTACAACTTCCCCCCGTACTCGGTGGGCGAGGCCGGCCGCATGATGGGTCCGAAGCGTCGCGAGATCGGCCACGGCCGTCTGGCCAAGCGCGGCGTGCTCGCGGTGATGCCGACGATGGAAGAATTCCCGTACACCATCCGCGTCGTGTCGGAGATCACCGAGTCGAACGGCTCCTCGTCGATGGCCTCGGTCTGCGGTTCGTCGCTGGCGCTGATGGACGCGGGCGTGCCGATCAAGGCACCGGTCGCCGGCATCGCGATGGGCCTGGTCAAGGAAGGCGACGACTACGTCGTGCTGTCGGACATCCTGGGTGACGAAGACCACCTCGGCGACATGGATTTCAAGGTCGCCGGCACCACGAACGGCATCTCGGCGCTGCAGATGGACATCAAGATCCAGGGCATCACCGAGGAGATCATGAAGGTCGCGCTGGCCCAGGCGAAGCAGGGCCGCCTGCACATCCTCAACGAGATGAGCAGCGCGCTGACCACGGCCCGTACCGAGCTCAGCGAATTCGCGCCGCGCCTGATCACGATCAAGATCCACCCCGACAAGATCCGCGAAGTCATCGGCAAGGGCGGTTCGGTCATCCAGGGCATCACCAAGGAGACCGGCACCCAGATCGACATCCAGGACGACGGCACGATCACGATCGCCTCGGTCGACGCCGCCGCCGGCCGCGCCGCGAAGGAGCGCATCGAGCAGATCACCTCCGACGTCGAGCCGGGTCGCATCTACGAGGGCAAGGTCGTCAAGCTGATGGACTTCGGCGCGTTCGTGACGATCTCCCCCGGCAAGGACGGTCTGGTCCACGTGTCGCAGATCTCCAACGAGCGCGTCGAGAAGGTCGGCGACGTGCTGAAGGAAGGCGACGTGGTCAAGGTCAAGGTGCTGGAGGTCGACAAGCAGGGCCGCATCCGCCTGTCGATGAAGGCCGTCGCCGAAGGCGAAGGCACGCCGGCCGAGTAATCGCCGGTATTGCATGCAGTACGAAACGGGCCGCGCAAGCGGCCCGTTTTCGTTGGGGCGTCCCGGCCCACGCCACCTGTAGGAGCGCGCTTGCGCGCGTTCCGGGGATGCAGCTGCGCGCGCGGACGGTCATCGGGAAGGCCCCGTCGCGCGCGAGCGCGCTCCCACCAAGGCGTGCCGTCGCGACCGGGATCCGTCGGATGGAGCCAGCAATCAGCTCGAATCCGGGCAGATTCCCTCCGATGCCGCCTTGAACGCCGGTCCCGCAGCAACCTGACTGCGCGATCTAGTCCCATCGTGTGAGTTTGCCGTCGACGTTCCTCTGGCAGGCTTGCGCCATGCAGACCGACACCCTCTCCCCGAACGCCGTCACCCCGTCTCCCGGGCCCGCGCCGAAGCGCAAGAAGCTGTGGCATCACCTGTACTTCTGGGTGCTGCTGGGCATCGCCGCGGGCATCGTCATCGGTCTGGCCGCGCCGCAGGTCGGCGCGCAGATGAAATGGCTGGCCGACCTCTTCATCAAGCTGGTCAAGGTCGTCATCGCGCCGACCATCTTCGCGACCGTCGCGGTCGGCATCGCCGGGCTCGGCAACCTCGCCAAGGCCGGCGGCCTGGCGCTCAAGACCGTCATCTACTTCAACGTGACCACCGTCTTCGCGCTGGGTATCGGCCTGGTCGTCATCAACCTGCTGGGCCCGGGCCGCATGCTCGGCCTGGATCTCGCGACCTTCGACGCATCGGCCGCCAAGGGCACGCTCGACAGCGCGGGCGCGGCGGCCGGCGACGGCCTGACCGGCTTCCTGCTGCATCTGGTGCCCAACTCGTTCTTCGGTGCGTTCGTCGATGGCCAGCTGATCCAGGTGCTGGTGATGGCGATCCTCGTCGCCTGCGCGATCACGATGCTCGGCGAGCGCGGCAAGCCCGCCGTCGCGGCGCTCGACACCATCGCCCAGGTGATGTTCGGCGTCATCAAGATCGTCATGTGGTTCGCGCCGCTTGGCGCGATGGGCGGCATGGCCTTCACCATCGGCGAGTACGGCGGCGCGATCCTCGGTTCGCTCGGCTACTTCATGGTGAGCTTCTGGCTGACCTGCCTGCTGTTCCTGTTCCTGGTGCTGGGGCCGATCTGCTGGTGGTCGGGCTTCAACATCTTCAAGTACATCCGGATGATCCGCGACGAGCTGCTGATCGTGCTCGGCACCTCGTCGTCGGAGACGGTGCTGCCGCGCATGCTGGCCAAGCTCGAAGCGGCCGGCGTGCCGAAGTCGGTCGTCGGCCTGACGATTCCCACCGGCTACTCGTTCAACCTCGACGGCACCGCGATCTACATGTCGATGGGCGCGATCTTCATCGCCCAGGCCTTCGGCATCGAAGTGCCGCTGGGCACGCAGATCGCGCTGCTGGTGTTCATGCTGATCTCGTCGAACGGCGCGGCCGGCGTGTCCGGCGCGGGTCTGGTGACGCTGGCGGCGTCGCTGGCGGCGTTCGAGAGCGTGATTCCGCTCGCGGGCATCGCACTGATTGTCGGCATCGACCGCTTCATGTCCGAAGGCCGCGCGCTGACCAACCTGACCGGCAACGGCATCGGCACGCTGGTGATCGCGCGCTGGACCGGCCAGCTCGATCGCGAACGCCTGGACGCGGTGCTCGACGATCCGTCGCTGGTCGATCCCGACCGCCTGCTGGCCGAGAAGAACGCCGCCACCGAACTGCCGGTCGATGCGTTGCCGGTGAAATGAGGCGGGTGGCCGCTCGCCGGCGCGCGTCGCGTTCAACGGATACGAGCAGCCGTTGCGCACGCAACGGTTGCGCGCCCACCGCATAGCCTTTAGGTTGCACCTCATGCCCCGCATCGCCGCCAACAATCGCAACTGCAACGCACTGCGCACGAACAATCGTGCGCGGCCGATGCGGGTGTGGGAGCTGGCGCAGCAGTAGAGCAGGACGCGCAGGCACCGAAACACGAACCCGCATCGGCCGCGATGCGGGTTTTTTTGTGTCCGCATCCGGCTCCACCGACATCGCGATCCACGACATCCAGGAGCTCCACCATGTGTTCGATCTTCGGCATCTTCGGCCTGCAACCGGGCGACGACGCGACTGCCTTGCGCCGCCAGGCCCTCGAGTGCTCGCAGCGCCAGCGCCATCGCGGCCCCGACTGGAGCGGCGTGCACGTCGACGACCGCGCGATCCTCGTGCACGAGCGCCTCGCGATCGTCGATCCCGCGGGCGGTTCACAGCCGTTGCTGTCCGAGGATGGCGCGCTGGTGCTCGCGGTCAACGGCGAGATCTACAACCACCAGGCATTGAAGGCGGAACTGCGCGTGCCGTACGCGTTCCAGACCGCATCGGACTGCGAGGTCGTCAGCGCGCTGTACCGCGAGCACGAGGCCGACGGCAGCGGCCCATTGGCCTTCCTCGAGCGCCTCAACGGCATCTACGCATTTGCGTTGTGGGACCGCGACAGCGGCCGCGCGATCATCGCCCGCGATCCGATCGGCGTGGTGCCGCTGTACTGGGGCCATGACCGCGAAGGGCGCCTGCGTGTCGCCTCGGAGATGAAGGCATTGGTCGACAGCTGCGCCGATGTCGCGCAGTTTCCGCCCGGGCACTGGTACGACAGCGCGACCGGCGCACTCACGCAGTACTACCAGCGGCCCTGGCGCGACTACGACGCGGTCGAAGGCGTGGATGTCTCGCTCGACGACGTGCGCGAGGCGTTCGAGGCCGCGGTGCATCGCCAGCTGATGACCGACGTGCCCTACGGCGTGCTGCTGTCGGGAGGTCTGGATTCATCGCTGGTCGCCGCCGTCGCCGCGCGCTACGCGCGTCACCGCGTCGAGGACGGCGACCGCAGCGAAGCCTGGTGGCCGCGCCTGCATTCGTTCGCGATCGGGTTGAAGGGCTCGCCCGATCTCGCGGCCGCGGCGATCGCCGCCGAGTCGCTCGGCACCGTGCATCACGGGTTCGAATACACCTTCGAGGAGGGCCTCGACGCGATTCCGGATGTGATCCGCCATGTCGAGACCTTCGACGTGACCACGATCCGCGCGTCGACGCCGATGTTCCTGCTCGCGCGCCGGATCAAGGCGATGGGCGTGAAGATGGTGCTCTCGGGCGAGGGCAGCGACGAGATCTTCGGCGGCTATCTGTACTTCCACAAGGCGCCGGACGCGCGGCAGTTCCACGAAGAACTGGTGCGCAAGCTCGACGCGCTGCACAACTACGACTGCCTGCGCGCGAACAAGTCGATGATGGCCTGGGGCGTCGAGCCGCGTGTGCCCTTCCTCGACCGCGAGTTCCTCGACGTGGCGATGCGCTTCGATGCCGCGCACAAGATGATCCACCGCGGCAGCGACGGCTTCCAGCGCATGGAGAAGGGCGTGCTGCGCGCCGCGTTCGACGGCCATCTGCCCGACGAGATCCTGTGGCGGCAGAAGGAGCAGTTCAGCGACGGCGTCGGTTATGGCTGGATCGACGGGCTCAAGGCGCATGCCGAGGCGCAGGTCAGCGACCGCGAGCTCGCTGCCGCGGCGAGCCGCTTCCCGCACAACCCGCCGCAGACGAAAGAGGCGTACTACTACCGCAGCGTGTTCGAGCGCGTGTTTCCGTCGCCGGCTGCGGCCGCGACGGTGCCGGGCGGCAAGTCGATCGCGTGCTCGTCGCCCGCGGCGATCGCCTGGGACGCCGCGTTCGCGAATGCGGCCGATCCGTCGGGGCGTGCGGTGGCCGGCGTGCACAACGCGGCGGTGGCGGCCTGAATCTGGAGCCCTCTCCGCGTGCGGAGAGGGTCGGGCGGCCTGACGATCAGCGGACGCACGCCTGCATCGTGCGATCCACCCGGCGCTTCCGTTCGTGCAGTGCGTCTCCACCATCAGTGGTGGCGCGACAAGCAGATTCGCGCGGCGCGATCTCTCAGAACCCGAACTGCACCTTCGCGTACCAGGCGCGGCCTTCCTGCGGCAGGCCCCACGCCAGTTCGGTGTAGTCGTCGAACAGGTTGCGGCCACCGAAGGCGACACGCGTCCGGCCGTTGAGATCCCACTGCACCTGCAGGTTGGCGAGCGTGTAACGGCCGGTACGGAGATAGTCGGTCGTCGGGCCGCTGCTCCAGCGGTCGTTCGCGTATTCGACGCTCGGCGTGAACGACCAGCGCGCCAGCGGCGACCAGGTCGCGTACAGCAGGGCCTGGCGATCGGGGACGCCGGTCGGGCGGTACTCGGGCTGCAGCGCGTCGCGGATCGTGCGGCGCATCCACGTCGCATTGCCACCGAGCACGACGGTGTCGCTCACGCGCGCCTGGCCGCCGAACTCGACGCCGTAGAACTCGCCGTCACCGACATTGCGCGTCTGGGTGATCTGGTTGGGGCCGTCGATCACGACGGTCTGGATCATGTCGCTGACGTCGGAATAGAAGACGGCGGTGTTGAAGCTGATGTCGTCGGAAACCGTGCGCTCCCAGGACAGTTCGAGATTCGTGCCGCGCTCACTGCCCAGGTCCGGATTCGGCACCGCGGTGCCGAAGCGCGTGCTGTAGCGCTCGAAGTTCGTCGCGAAGCGCACGCGAGAGGACAGGGTCGCGCCGAAACGCGAACCCGGGTTCGCCTGCCAGTACACCGCGGTCTGGCCGTTCCACGCCGAGCTGCTGCCGACGGGGCGCTCGAACAGGCCGTCGGTGCTGTTCCAGTCTTCGGCGAGCTTGACCTCGTTGCGGTCGTAGCTGGCGCCGAGCAGCACGTCGACCACGGTGCTGGCGTGCCAGGTGTTCTCGATCGCGAGCGACAGCGTGTCCTCGCGGTTGCGCTCGGTCGGGGTGATCTCGCTCAGCGTCGGATGGGTGGGCCGGTTGTGGCTGTATTCGTCATGGCGGTCGGTGCGCCAGTGCAGCGCCAGGCGCGTGTCGTGGGCCGGTGCCGGCTGGAAGCCGTACTCGACGCTGCTGCCGTAGCTCTCGTCGGAATAGATGCTGCGGAACGCGCGCGGCGTGTCCTGCGTGGTGTAGGTCGCGTCGTCGTAGGTGAACAGCGCATTGTCGAAGGTGTTGTAGTACGCCTTGAGCTTGAGCCGGCCGCCGCCGACCTGCGTGCTGGACAGGAAGTAGAGGTTCTCGATGTCCCACTGCGGCCAGTCCCAGTAGCGGTTGGCGACGTTGCTGTAGAGGTGCAGCGGCGCGCCCTTGGCACCTTCCTGGCGCGTGTAGTTCAGCGAGTACTCGTCGGTCGCGTTCGGCTCGAAGCCCAGCTTCACGTTGGTGCGGGTATCGCGGCTGGCCGAGCGCAGACGCTCGCCCGGCGGCTGGAACTCGCTGCCCCCGAAGCTGGACGGCAGGGTCCAGTGGTCACGGTCGACGATGCTGAAACTGGCCTGCGCGTAGAAACGCTCGCGGCGCGTGCCGACGGACGCATAGCTGTTCCACGCGCCGAGATCGCCGTCGCGGTCCAGATCCACGCCGGCCTGCACCACGCCTTCGAATTCGCGCGTGGGTTTGCGGGTGACCAGGTTGATCGCCCCGCCCATCGCGCCGGGACCGTCGATCACCGACACGTAGCCCTTCTTGATCTGCACCTCGGCCAGATCCGCGGTCAGGAAGCGGCGGAAGTCGAGGCGGTTGTCGGCGGGCAGGTAGATGCGCACGCCGTCGATCGACAGCGGCACCTGCCAGCGGCCGAAGCCGCGCACGAAGATGTCGTGCTCGTTGCGGCGGCCGTTGCCGTCGCGGGTGGCCATCACGCCGGGCGTCAGCTTGACGGCGTCGTCGAGCGTGAGCGTGTTGAACGACCACATTTCCTCGCGCGTGATCGTGGCATCGCCAGTCGCGATGGTCTCCGGCGCCTCGGCGGTGACGGTGACCTGGCCGAGCGTGAACACGTCGTCGGCGGTCCTGCGATCGGGCTCGGCCGCGCCGGCCGCGCAGGCAAGGGCGAGCGCCAGGGCGAGGGCGGTGGTCAGCGGATGCGGTCGGGACATGCGGATTTCCGGTCGATGTGCGTGCGCGCCGACCCGCGCGGCAGTCCGGCATGGCGGTCGCGCAGGTCGTGGGGCGGTGGGTCCGCCGAAGCGGTTCGTTGTATTCAATCGGATATAGCGGTGTCCGGTCAATCGCGGACGCGATGGCCGTCGTCGACCCGAGGCGCACCGGCGGTGCGTCAGGACCCTGGAGCGGGGTTCCGGGTGGTGCGCGATGGACGGCTGGTACCGCGCCGTTTTCGGGTCGCGGGCGCCGGCGTTGCGCCTGCGACTTACAGGAGCGCGAAGTGCTTGCGGCGCCGGAAGCCGCGTCCGGACAGGACCGTCAGAGCCTGCCCGCCATCCGCGCCAGCGTCGTATCGCGCCAGAAGAAGTGATGCAACGCGACCATCGCCACGTGACCCGCGACAACCGCCAGCAGGGTCCACGCAATGAGGCCGTGCGAGAGGTTCGCCGGCGCCATCAGCCAGGCGATCTTCTCGCCCGTCGCGGGAAACAGCGGGATGCCCCATGGCGCGAAGCCGCGACCGGTCGCGTACTCGCGCATCAGCGCGACAGTCGGCACGTAGAACATCAATGCGTACAGCAGCGCGTGGCCGGCCAGCGCGAGGCGGCCGCCCAGCGTCGCTGGATGCGGCGGGCGATTGCGCCATTGCGACAGGCCCCAGGCGCCGCGCAGCAGGATCAGCAGCATCAGCAGCGTGCCGATCGGCTTGTGCGTGCCGACGAGGAACGCGGTCAGCGGATGGCGACCGAGCAGGAGCTTCACGCCCATGCCGGTGAACTGCCACGCGAACAGGGCGCCCATGCCCCAGTGCAGCAGGCGCGTGACCAGGCCGTAGCGCAGCGGTGAATCGGTCCAGCGGGACGGCATGGGTGCATCCGGAGAGGGGGAAAATCCGGTGCACAGTTCAGCGGGGCGCCCGCGCGCTGTCAATCGTGAGGCGTTTGGAAGCGCGTCAACCCAGGACGCCGAGCGCATAGGCGTGCACGCATACGGGATGCGGCAGAGAGAGGAGTGGTACTCGAACCCGCGCATGATTTGACCGGCTCTCCGCGCCACCATCGTCCCCCGTACGGGACCAAGGCGGCACCAGCCCGTAAACTGGACGCCACGTTTCCAGACACACGGGCGACACAGTGATCATCCATCCCAAGGTCCGCGGCTTCATCTGCACCACCACGCATCCGACCGGCTGCGACCACAACGTGCGCGACCAGATCGCGGCGACGCGGGCGCGCGGCGTGCGCGACGACGGTCCGAAGAAGGTGCTGGTGATCGGCGCGTCCAGCGGTTACGGCCTGGCGGCGCGCATCAGCGCGGCGTTCGGATTCGGTGCCGACACGCTCGGCGTGTTCTTCGAAAAGCCCGGCACCGAGAAGAAGCCGGGCACCGCCGGCTGGTACAACTCCGCGGCGTTCGACCGCTATGCAAAGGAGGTCGGCCTCTACAGCCGGTCGATCAACGGCGATGCGTTCTCCGACGCCGCGCGCGCGCAGGCGATCGACCTGATCAGGAACGAGATGGGCGGCCAGGTCGATCTGGTCGTCTATTCGCTGGCGTCGCCGGTGCGCAAGCTGCCCGAGAGCGGCGAGGTGAAACGCTCGGCGCTCAAGCCGATCGGCGAGGCCTACACCTCGACCGCGATCGACACCAACAAGGACCAGATCATCGAAGCGTCGATCGAACCTGCGACCGAGCAGGAGATCGCCGACACCGTGACCGTCATGGGCGGCCAGGACTGGCAGCTGTGGATCGACGCACTGCGCGAGGCCGGCGTGCTCGCCGACGGTGCGAAGACGGTCGCCTTCAGCTACATCGGCACCGAGATCACCTGGCCGATCTACTGGCACGGCGCGCTGGGCAAGGCCAAGGCCGATCTCGACGCGACCGCGCGCAGGCTCGATGCGCAACTCGCCGAAACCGGCGGCAGCGCGAACGTCGCCGTGCTCAAGTCGGTGGTCACCCAGGCCAGCGCCGCGATTCCGGTGCTGCCGCTGTACATCGCGATCGCCTTCAAGGTCATGAAGGAGAAGGGCCTGCACGAAGGCACGCTCGACCAGCTCGACCGCCTGTTCCGCGAGCGCATGTACCGCGCCGATGGCGCGCTGCCCGAAGTCGACGACGAAGCGCGCCTGCGCCTCGACGACTGGGAACTGCGCGACGATGTCCAGGCGCAGTGCCAGGCGCTGTGGCCGCAGATCACGACCGACAACCTGTTCGCGCTGACCGACTACGCCGGCTACAAGCACGAGTTCCTCAAGCTGTTCGGCTTCGAGCGCAGCGATGTGGACTACGACGCCGAAGTCGATCCGGTGGCGGAATTCGACGTGATCGAACTGCGCGACTGATCGCTCCCGCAGCCCGCGAAGAAGCCCCGCACCCGCGGGGCTTTTTTTTGCCCGCAGGCTCCGGATCGCCGGTCCGCCCCCGATGCGTCGCAGGCGACGAGACGCGCGCGTGGTCCACTGCACGTCCACCGTGCGAGCGCCATGACCCTGTTCGCTTCCGACACCTCGATTTCCCTCGTCGACGACGCCGAAGGCGGCATCCGCTACTGGCCCTACGCCGTGGATCCGCGCACCGCGGCCGCGTGGTTCGAGGCGCTGCGCGACGGCGCGCCGTGGGTGCGGCAGCGGCGGCCGATGTACGACCGCGTGGTCGACGTGCCGAGGCTGCTCGCTGCATGGCCGGTCGACGCGTTGCCGGCGGACCTGCCGCTGGCGGCGATGCTGGCCTGCGTGCAGCGGCTCGCGCCCGCGCCCTATACCGGCGCCGGCCTGAACTTCTATCGCGACGGCCGGGACAGCGTGGCGATGCACCACGACACCCTGCGTACGCTCGTGCCCGGCCATCCGCTGGCCCTGCTGTCGCTGGGCGCGCCGCGGCGCATGCTGCTGCGCGCGAAGGACGGGCATTCGAAGGCGACCGCCGTCGAACTCGCGCCGGGCAGCGTGCTGGCGATGAGCCATGCCTCGCAATTGACGCACCTGCACGGCATTCCCAAGACCGCGCGGCCGGTGGGGCCGCGGATCAGCGCCGTGTTCCGCGTGCGTCCGGAAGTCGCCCGCGGCGAAGACCGCTACGGTGCGACGGACGCGGCGGGCGACTGAACGCTCAGCGCGGCACGAGCACCAGCGTGCGCTTGGTCGCCTGCGGCAGGAACGGCGACGGTCGTCCCTGCACCCAGTCGTCGTGGCCCGCGCCCCAGTACGGGGACAGCGGATGGCCGCTCTGGCCGCCGGGCATGTGGCTGATGCCGTCGGCCTCGTGTCCCGGGGCGACGACCATGCGCTGCGAGGCGCCGAATGCCGGGCCCTGCACGCGCGGCACGGTGCCGTCGCCGGGCAGCGGTTCGGCCGGCATGCACAGTGCACGCTTGCCGATCAGGGGAATCGCGGCCGCGAGCGGGTGACAGATCGTCGCGGTGTTGCGTTCGCCCCAGCTGCGTTCGGCGAGCGGGCCCTTGCCGGCCAGGCTGTCGCGCACTTCGCGGGCGGCGTCTTCGAACAGCGCCTGCCAGCCGTCTTCGACCGGTGCGCAGACGCCGCGTTGTGTCTCCGGCGTACAGGCGAAGCGGCGGGGCAGCAGATGCGCCGGGCGCCGCTCGACCAGGGGCCTGACCACGCCTTCGAAGTTCGGCGGATCGGGGATTTCGAGCGCGCCACCGAGCGAGGCGCGCGCGGGTGAGGCGAGACCGTCGGCGAGACGCTTGTGGACGGCGAGCCGCCATGCGCGGACCAGACGGTAGCCGGCCGAATCGACGCTGGCATGGCCGCTCCAGTCGCGCGATGCATCGGCCAATGCGCGCAATGCACCGGCATCGTTCGAATCGTCCGCGATCGCACCCAGCAACGCATGCCAGCGCGACAGCAGCAGGGCGCGGTCGTCGAGCTGGATCGCGAGCAGGTCGGCTTCGGCGAACTGCGCACGCGCATCGAGACCTTCGCGGATCTGCCAGGCACGGATGCCGAGCGCGGCGCCCCCGTCGCCGATGCGTGCGAAGTCCGTGCCGTCGACGACGCGGCTGTTCGCGGTCCACAGGCGGTCGGCATCCGGGGAGCGCAGCAGCGGCGAGACATCGGTCGCGATGGACCACGGCGCGCAGCGGTTCGCATCCAGCGCCGCATCGGCCAGCGGTACCGAGACCGTGCGGCCATCGCAGCCGGCGTCGCGTACCGGAATCGGACCGAGCAGGCGCCAGGCGATGCGGCCGCCGCGATCGCCGATCACGAGGTTCTGCGTCGGCGTCGCGGTGCGGTCGGCGATCTCAAGCGCGTCGTCGAGGTCGCGCGCATGGGCGAACCCGGCGAGGCCGAAGTTCAGTGCGCCGGGCTGGTGCGCGGTCCAGCGCAGGGCGAGCGCACTGCCGTCGTCCTCGCGATGGACCAGCGGGCCCCAGTCGCTGTCCTCGACGACCAGCGTGACCGGCGCGCCGCCGGCGACTTCAATGCGTTCCTCGTGTCGCACGACCGGTGTGCAGCCCGCAGGCGCGCCGTCGGTGCAGGGCACCATGCGCTGCCAGTCGAGGTAATCGCCGTAGCTGTTGGTGAATCCCCAGGCGACGTGCGTGTTGCTGCCGACGATGACCGCCGGCAGGCCGGGCAGGGTGAAGCCGGTGACGTCGACCTGGCCGCCCGGCGCGCGTGGATCGGGATAGCGCAGCCGCGCGCGGAACCAGATGTTGGGCGCGCGCAGGCCCAGGTGCATGTCGTCGGCGACGAGGGCGCGGCCGTCGGCGGTCAGCGTCCCGGCCACCGCGAAGTTGTTGCTGCCCCGACCAAGATCGGCCGCCATGGGCGGCCCACCTTGGCCTTTCTCCCGCAGTGCGGGAGAGAGGGGGACCGTTTGTGAAACAAACGGTGGAGTGAGGGCCAGCGGAGATGCCGGGTATGAGGCCTCGTCCTGCGCAGACCCGACGGATGCGAACGGCGATCCATCACTGCGCGCAACATCGCCCTCCACAACATCCAGCCGCCGCAGATCCACGACCTCCGCCCCTGGCAACACTGCATCGCCACGCGCCGCCCCGAACAGCGGCGCATCCCAACGGCTGCCGTCGTGCGCGAACAGATCGAGCAGCGCCGGCGGCAATGCAGGCCGCAAGCGATGCATCGCCAACTCGCGCGCATTCGTCGCGTCCTGCAGGTCGAAGTACATCGCGAAGCCGGTCAATGCGGAATCGACCGGCGTCCACGGCTGCGGCGTCTGCCGCAGCAGCAGATAGGCCCACGGCCGTGCGCGCAGCGATGCGAGGCCGGCATTGGCGCCGTCGGCATAGGCCTGCAGCTGCGGCAAGCGGTCGCCGGCGACCGCAGCGAGATCGGCCTCGACCCGCGCGCGCATGCGGTGCACGCGGTTGCGCCGGTCGGTATCGAGCGCGCGCGCACCGAACAGCGCCGAGAGTTCGCCCGCCGGCACGCGCCGCATCAGGTCCATCTCGAAATAGCGTTCCTGCGCATGCACGAAGCCGAGCGCGCGCAGCGCGTCGGTCTCGCTGGCCGCGGTGATCGTGACGACGCCAGCGGCATCGCGTTCGATGGTGGCCGGCGCGGCGAGTCCGGGCAGCGGCTGGTCGCCGTCGAGCGCCGGCAGGCTCGCGCGCAGCGACAGCCAGACGAGAACACCGACCGCGACCAGCAGCGCGACGAGCGCGAGCACCGCCCGCAGGATCCATTTGCGCATGCGCGATTCCCCGGCCGCGACAGATGCGGCGCGGCCCGATTATTCCACGGGCATGTTGCGGGCCGGCGCGCAGGCCGGTCGCGCGACTCAGTTGCGCGCGTGCTCGGCGAGGCCGGACACCACGCCCAGCGACGGATCGCCGCGGATGACGCGCGCATCCGGGAACCGCGCCTGCGCGGCCGCCTGCACATAGGGCGCGCCGGACATGCCGCCGGTCAGGAAGAGGCTGTCGGGCGGCGCGTCGAGATCGGCGCGCACTTCGTCGAGCAGCGTGCCGATGGTGTCGAGGAAGCGCGCGCTGGCGGACTCTAGCGCGGCCCGCGTCGCATCCACGCGCAGCCCCGGTTCGATGTAGTCCAGCGCGTGTCCGGCTTCATCGTGGCCGCTCAGGCGCACCTTCATGCCTTCGACGCCGCGGTACAGGCGCGTGGTGCCGCCGTCGCGCTGCAGCGCCTGCAGGCGCGGTCCGAACGGCGCATCGACATGGCCGAAATCACGCTTGTGGAACTCGCGCTGCCGCGGCATGTCCTGCACGGTCGCCGCCTCGACGAAGTGGTGCACCGGAATGCGGCTGGCGCCCTTGCCGAACAGCGGCATGACCTGGGCCATGCTCAGCGCGAGATCGACATCGGTGCCGCCGTTGGCGACGCCCCAGGCGCGATGCACGCGCGGCGCGCCGTCGCCGCCGACTTCGGCCAGCGCGATGTCGGTGGTACCGCCGCCGATGTCGACGACCAGCGTGGTGTGCCGCCGCGGACTTTCGGCGTGGTAGTGCAGCGCCGCGGCGGCGGGCTCTTCGAGGAACTCGATCGAATCGAAACCGGCCTGGCTCGCGGCATCGCGCAGCAGGGCCAGCGCCTGTTCGCCGCCGGCCTCGCCGAGCGAGCTGCGGAAACGCACCGGCCGGCCCAGCGTCGCCGCGCGCACGGTCGTGCCCAGCTGCTGGCTCGCGGTCAGGCGGATGTGCTCGAGGATGTGCGCGGCGATGCCGGTGATCGTGTCCTTGGCGCGCGGATGCAGGTTGAAGCCGAGCATCGATTTCGGCGACTGCACTAGGTTGCCGCTGCCTTCGAGCAGGTAGCTCTCGATCGCCGCCTCGCCGAACACGGCGTGCTGCAGGTCGGCGGCCGAGGATTCGGCATCGCGCATGCGCGCTTCTAGCCATTGCCGGCGCACGATACGGATCGCATCGCGACGCAGCTGCGCGGCCGACCGCAGCGCGCCGCCGGCGCGGGTCTGGTCGTTGCGCAGGCTGCGCATCAGCGCGTCCACCTCGGCTTCCATCGCATCGTCGAGCGCGAAGGCGTCGAGGTCGGGCAGGGTGGTCGGGAAGAACACCGCGGTGCGGAACTGCGGCTGTCCGTCGAACCGGATGTGCACCAGGGACTCGCCGATGCGCGCGGCGGCGGCGGAGTAGCTGGTACCGAAATCGATGCCGATCTTCATGGGGGATGGGACAGGCGGAAGGCGCGGGAGTCTACGCCGATGCGCGTCATGCCGCTCGCAATGGCCGGTCCGGCTGCGGCGCGACCGGGCCGGCTTGAGAATGCGAAATGCATGCATTCCCATCCGATCACGCTTCACGGCGGACCGGCATACTGCGCGCATTCCACGTGTCGCGAGCGCTGCCATGAAAGGACATCCCGAAGTCGTCGATTACCTGAAGTTCCTGCTCCGCGGCGAACTGGCTGCACGCGACCAGTACTTCCTGCATTCCCGCCGCTACGAGGACCTGGGCCTGCACCAGCTCTACGCGCGCATCAACCACGAGATGGAAGAGGAGACGCAGCACGCCGACGCGCTGCTCAAGCGCATCCTGTTCCTGGAAGGTGTGCCGGACATGCGCCCCGACGCGTTCGAACCCGGCGTCACCGTCGAGGAGATGCTGCGCAAGGATCTCGACCTCGAATACCTGGTGCGCGACAACCTCGCCAAGGGCATCGTGCTGTGCGAGCAGCACAACGACTTCGTCAGCCGCGAAGTGCTGGTGACCCAGCTCGCCGATACCGAGGAAGACCACACCTATTGGCTGGAGAAACAGCTGCGCCTGATCAAGATGATCGGCCTGGAGCGCTACCAGCAGAGCCGCATGGGCGAGGCGGAGGGGACGCACGCCGGCGTGGGGTGAGGTGGCGGCGGGTGCCGCGGATGGAGTGTTGGAACGGAACCGCCTGCGCTTGTCGCGGGCGGTTCTGTTTTTGGGCTTCGGAGGTGCGGTGTTGGCGGCGTGATCGTAGCGGATCGCTTGCCCTCACCCCAACCCCTCTCCCGGAGGGAGAGGGGCTCGATTCTCGCGAGCGTTCGCTTTCAAGCCCCTCTCCCTCCGGGAGAGGGGTTGGGGTGAGGGCCGCCGCCGCGGCGAATCCCGATCCGCGCGTCGGCAAGCCTCGGCATCACCCCCGCCGCACCACCCGATACACCGCCGTCGACAGCGCCGTCACCCCATCCGCAACGAACCCCGGCTCGTCCGCGAGAATGTCGCGCCGCTCGACAACGTCGATGTCCCAGTCGCCATCGAGCAGGACATGCACCTCGTCCGCCGCCACCGAAAACGGCGGACCCGCTTTTTCGGCCTGCGGATATTCCAGTGTGACCAGCAAGCCGCGGCATCCCGGCGGCAGACGTCGCCATGCCGTCGACGCATACCGTCGGCGCAGGTCCGGCGGCAAAGCGATCAGCGCCGCCCGGTCATAGACCGCGGCGCAGTCCGCGAGCACGTCGGCAGCCAGCGCGAACGCGTCGCCGACGATCAGCTCATAGGGACCGGCCATGAAATGCCGGCCCGCAGCCGTGTCGTGGATCGACGGTTCGAGATCGCGTGCCTCGAAGAACTGGCGCACCGCCAGTTCCGACAGCTCGACGCCGAGCACGCGGTGGCCGCAGTCGGCCAGCCACGCCATGTCCAGCGATTTGCCGCACAGCGGCACGAACACGCGCGTATCCGGGGCGAGATCGAGCGTGGGCCAGTGCCGTACCAGCAGCGACAACGGCGCGTCGCGGTGGAAGCCGATACGGCCGGTCGACCAGCGGTCGTGCCAGAACTCGGGTTGCATTGGGGGACCTGCTCGTATGTAGGAGCGCGCTTGCGCGCGATGGGTTTTCCCGGGAAAGCGTCATCGCGCGCGAGCGCGCTCTTGCAGATTCATGATCCTTCCGGACCGGACGCACGATGGATCACCGCGGCGCGCCGAAGCCGCCCTTACTCGACCGCCAGCCCTTCGACCTTCTGCCAGCCGCGCGGCAGCAGCCCGCCGCGCGATGCGCGTGCGCCGATGTAGGGTTCGAGCTCCTTGAACGACAGCGTCATCGTGCGCGCGCCCGAGCGCACCAGCAGCGATGTGCCCGGCGCGACGACCGCGACCGCGACGACCTGTTCGGTGCCGCGCTTGGCCTTCGGGATCTCGATGATCTTGTTGCCCTTGCCCTTGTCGAGTTCCGGCAGCTCCGCGACCGGGAACGCCAGCAGGTGCCCGGCGCTGGTCACCACGACCAGACGGTCGGCATCGACGGCGCGCACCGCGGCCGGCTGCAGCACGGTCGAGCCCGGCGACAGCGACAGCATCGCCTTGCCCGCCTTCTGGCGACCGGTCAGGTTCTCGAAGCGGGTCACGAAGCCGTAGCCATGCGAGGACGCGACGACGAAGCGAGCATCGGATTCGCCCGCGACCACGGCCTGGAACGACGCTCCGGCAGCCGGCGAGAAGCGGCCGGTCAGGGGCTCGCCGTTGCCGCGCGCAGAGGGAAGCGAATGGGCGACCGTCGAATAGCTGCGGCCGGTCGAGTCGAGGAACGCGACCTGCTGCGTGCTGCGTCCGCGCGCGAACGCGAGCAGGCTGTCGCCGTCGCGATAATTCATGCCGGCCGGGTCGACGTCGTGCCCCTTGGCCGCGCGCACCCAGCCCTTTTCGCTGACGACGATCGTCACCGGCTCGCTCGGCACCAGATCGCTCTCGTCGAGCGCCTGCGCCGCGCCACGTGCGACCAGCGGCGAACGGCGCGCATCGCCGAACTTCTTCGCGTCCGCAAGCAGTTCGTCCTTGATCAGCTTCTTCAGCCTGCTCTTGCTGTCGAGCGTGGCGATCAGACGATCGCGCTCGCTTTCGAGCTCGGCCTGTTCGCCGCGGATCTTCATCTCTTCCAGGCGCGCGAGCTGGCGCAGGCGCGTCTCGAGGATGTAGTCGACCTGTTCGTCGCTGAGTTCGAACCGCGCCTGCAGCACCGCGCGCGGCTCGTCCTCGGTGCGGATGATGCGGATCACCTCGTCGAGGTTGAGGAACGCGATCAGCAGGCCGTCGAGCAGGTGCAGGCGACGCTCGACCTTCTCAAGGCGATGGGTCAGCCGGCGGGTCACGGTGGTGGTGCGGAACTGCAGCCACTCCGACAGCAGCATCTTCAGGTTCTTGACCTGCGGACGGCCGTCGAGCCCGATGACGTTGAGATTGACCCGGTAGCTCTTCTCGAGATCGGTCGTCGCGAACAGATGGCCCATCAGCTGCTCGGCGTCCACGCGGTTCGAGCGCGGGATCAGCACCACGCGCACCGGGTTGGCGTGGTCGGACTCGTCGCGGATGTCCTCCAGCCAGGGCAGCTTCTTGGCGCGCATCTGCGCTGCGATCTGCTCGATCACCTTGCTCGGGCTGACCTGGTGCGGCAGCGCGGTGATGACGATGTTGGTGTTCTCTTTCTGGAACGTCGCCCGGGCGCGCACGCTGCCGTGGCCGGTCTCGTACATGTGCAGCAGGTCGGCGGCCGGCGTGATGATCTCGGCGCTGGTCGGATAGTCGGGGCCGCGCACGTGTTCGCACAGGTCGCGCACGGTCGCGTCGGGATCGTCGAGCAGGCGCACGCAGGCGCTGACGATCTCGCCCACGTTGTGCGGCGGCACGTCGGTGGCCATGCCGACCGCGATGCCGGTGGTGCCGTTGAGCAGCAGATGCGGCAGGCGTGCAGGCAGCCACGAGGGCTCTTCCATCGTGCCGTCGAAGTTGTCGGTCCAGTCGACGGTGCCGTGGCCGAGTTCGGCCAGCAGCATCTCGGCGATCGGCGTCATCTTCGATTCGGTGTAGCGCATCGCCGCGAAGGATTTCGGATCATCGCTGGAGCCGAAGTTGCCCTGGCCGTCGATCAGCGGATAGCGGTACGAGAACGGCTGCGCCATCAGCACCAGCGCCTCGTAGCACGCGCTGTCGCCGTGCGGATGGTATTTGCCGATCACGTCGCCGACGGTGCGCGCGGACTTCTTCGGCTTCGCCGCCGCGCCCAGGCCGAGCTCACTCATCGCGAAGATGATGCGGCGCTGCACGGGTTTCAGGCCGTCGCCGATGAACGGCAGCGCGCGGTCGAGCACCACGTACATCGAATAGTCGAGGTAGGCGCGCTCGGCGAATTCGCGCAGCGGCAGCTGTTCGAAACCATGGAAGGGGGTGCGGACGGACTCGGTCATCGGTACGGCATCTACGGCGGAAGCGCGATTTTAGCGGGTGGTGGTCGCGGGCGCGGGCCGACGGACGAAATTCGCGCGCATGGTCGCAGCGGACGGTCGCCGTGCCCGGAGGGTAGGTGGCCGGGACACGCACGCAGCGCCGGCGCGTCGCCGCTGCAGGCCCGGACGGGCGGGCCACCGGGCTGGACGCCCGGTCCGGCGTGGCCGCAGGCCGGCGAATCCGACCGGTTATGATGTCGGCATCATGGACACCAAGCCGCGACCGCGCACGTCCTCGGAGCCCGCCGGCTCTGCCCGCCATGCGATGGCCGGCAGCCCGAAGCGCGCGTCGCACGGGGGCTGCGCGGGGTGCCTGGCGCGCCCGCTCGCGGTCTGCGCGTCCATTCCGGCCGCGGAGACGCATGCGCTCGAAGCCACCGCCGGCGAGGTCCTGCTGCCGGCCGGCGCCACCCTCGCCAGCGAAGGCGATCCGCGCCGCGAGGTCTATACCGTGACCCGCGGCATGCTGCGCCGCGTGCGCCTGCTGCCCGACGGACGCCGGCTGGTCGCGGGATTCCTGATGGCCGGCGACTTCATCGGCTTCAGCGGCGCCCCGCGCTACCGCCATACCCTCGAAGCCGTGACCGAGTGCGTGCTGTGCGTGTTCCCGATGCAGTCGATGCGCAGCCTGTGCCAGCGCTATCCCGCGCTCGAAGCCGGCATGCTCGCCCAGGCCTGCAGCGAGCTCGACGCCACCCGCGGCAGCCTGATGCTGCTCGCGCGGCTGGGACCGGGCGAACGGCTGGCCGGTTTCCTCGTCGAACTGGGCGAACGCCAGCAGCAGCGCGGCGGGGCGGCGAACCACGTCGACCTGCCGATGACCCGCGCCGACATCGCCGACCACCTCGGCCTGACGATCGAGACGGTCAGCCGCAGCTTCACCAAACTGCGGCAGAGCGGGGCGATCGCGTTCGAGGACCCCCGGCGGATCGATCTGGTGGATGTGGCGGCATTGCGGAGCGCGGCGGGGCTGTAGTCGCTCGGGTCGCGCGGAACGAGCACCTCTCCCTCCGGGAGAGAGCCTGCCCCGGACCTGATCCGGGGTCGACATGCGAAGCATGTCGGGTGAGGGTAGGGGCTTCGCGAGCCGATCGGAAAGCGCCCTCACCCCGACCCCTCTCCCAGAGGGAGAGGGGCTCAAGGCGCTCTCGCCCAACCGCCGCTGCACGCTCCTGCCCACGCGTCGCCGCAAAGGGGGGGCGTCGCGCCAACCCCTCGCGGACCAGGCACCTCTCCCTTCGGGAGAGGTCGACATGCGAAGCATGTCGGGTGAGGGCAGGGGCTTCGCGAGCTGATCTGAAAGCGCCCTCACCCCAACCCCTCTCCCGGAGGGAGAGGGGCTCAAGAAGTGATCTCCCCCCCAACCGCCGCTCCGTGCCCTTGCCCACGCGTCGCCGCAGAGGGGGGGGGGCGTCGCGCCTAACCCTCGCGGATCAGACACCTCTCCCTTCGGGAGAGAGCCTGCCCCGGACTTGATCCGGGGTCACATGCGAAGCATGTCGGGTGAGGGCAGGCGCTTCGCAAGCCGATCGGAAAGCGCCCTCACCCCAACCCCTCTCCCGAAGGGAGAGGGGCTCGAATCGAATCCGAAAGTAGAGCGGGTCGGGTCGCACCGTCGCGGTGCGATCCAAACTGGCCGTCACCCCCGCATTGATCCTGATCAATGCTCTCCCTTCGGCCGCGGCGCAGCCTGTACGCATGACCCGCTCCGGCCGCTTCCCATGATCGACATGACCGTCGTCGAACTGTCCCGCCTGCAGTTCGCGCTGACCGCGATGTATCACTTCCTGTTCGTTCCGCTCACCCTCGGTCTGTCACTGCTGATGGCGATCATGGAGAGCGTCTACGTCATGACCGGGCGCGACATCTGGCGCCGGATGACGATGTTCTGGGGCGTGCTGTTCGGCATCAACTTCGCGATGGGCGTGGCCACCGGCATCGTCATGGAGTTCCAGTTCGGCATGAACTGGGCCTACTACAGCCACTACGTCGGCGACATCTTCGGCGCGCCGCTGGCGATCGAGGGCCTGATGGCGTTCTTCCTCGAGGCGACCTTCATCGGCCTGTTCTTCTTCGGCTGGAAGCGCATGACGAAGATCCAGCACCTGGTCATCACCTGGCTGGTCGCGCTGGGCGCGAACTTCTCGGCGCTGTGGATCCTGGTCGCCAACGGCTGGATGCAGAACCCGGTCGGCGCGGTGTTCAACCCGGACACGATGCGCATGGAGATCACCGACTTCGTCGCGGTGATCTTCAACCCGGTCGCGCAGGCCAAGTTCGTGCACACGGTCTCGGCCGGTTACGTCACCGGCGCGATCTTCGTGATGTCGGTCAGCGCGTTCTACCTGCTGCGCGGCAAGCACAGGGACATCGCGCGGCGCTCGATCGCGGTCGCGGCGAGCTTCGGCCTGGCCTCGGCGCTGAGCGTCGTGGTACTCGGGGACGAGAGCGGCTACGCGGCCACCGAGCACCAGAAAATGAAGCTCGCGGCGATCGAGGCGATGTGGCACACCGAGCCCGCGCCGGCCGGCTTCACCGTGATCGGCCTGCCGAACCAGGCGGGCCAGCACAACCGCTTCGAGGTCAAGATTCCGTGGCTGATGGGCCTGATCGCGACGCGTTCGCTCGACGGCGAGATTCCCGGCATCCTCGATCTCGTCGAGCGTGCCGAGCACCGCATCCGCGGTGGCCAGCTTGCCTATGCGGCGCTGGAGCGGCTGCGCGAGGACCGCACCGACGTGGCCGCGCGCGAGGCCTTCGACCAGCACTGGGCGGATCTCGGCCACGGCCTGCTGCTCAAACGCTACCGCGAGGACATCTTCAACGCGACCGAGCAGGAGATCTCGCAGGCCGCGCTCGACACCGTGCCGCGCGTCGCGCCGCTGTTCTGGACGTTCCGGATCATGGCCGGCATCGGCTTCTACCTGATCGCGTTCTTCGCCGTCGCGTTCTGGCTGGTCACGCGCAACCGCATCGAGGACAGCCGGCGGTTCCTGTGGATCGCGCTGTGGAGCCTGCCGCTGCCGTGGATCGCGATCGAATGCGGCTGGTTCGTCGCCGAGTACGGCCGCCAGCCGTGGGCGGTGGAGGGCGTGCTGCCGACGTTCTACGCGGCGTCGGGCATCGCGCTCAAGGACATCCTGATCTCGCTGGCCGGCTTCGTGATCATCTACACGGGCCTGGCGATCGTTGCCGCGAAACTGATGATCGCCGCGATCGGCAAGGGCCCCGACGTGCTCGCGCCGCCGGCCCACGACGGGGCGCCGGCCGCGATCGACGACGTCGTGCCCCCGCATCCCGGCGACAGCGACCGCCTGGCGCTCGACGCGCTCGATCCCGCCCCGGCGCCGCGCGCCTGACGTCCGATTTCGACATCAAGGATTCCCATGGACTTCATTCCCCTCGACTACGCCACGTTGCGCCTGATCTGGTGGCTGCTGCTCGGCGTGCTGCTGATCGGCTTCGCGGTCATGGACGGCTTCGACCTCGGCGTCGGCGCGCTGCTGCCGTTCGTCGCGAAGACCGACAGCGAGCGCCGCATCGTCGTCAACACCATCGGACCGGTCTGGGAAGGCAACCAGGTCTGGCTGATCCTCGGCGGCGGCGCGATCTTCGCCGCGTTCCCGCCGCTGTACGCGGTCAGTTTCTCCGGCTTCTACCTCGCGATGTTCGTGATCCTGTTCGCGCTGATCCTGCGGCCGGTCGGCTTCAAGTTCCGCGGCAAGGTCGAGGACACGCGCTGGAAGCAGACCTGGGACTGGGCGCTGTTCGTCGGCGGCGCGGTGCCGGCGCTGATCTTCGGCGTCGCGGTCGGCAACGTGCTGCTCGGCGTGCCGTTCCACTTCACGCCGGAACTGCGCCCGGTCTACACAGGCGGTTTCTTCGCCCTGCTGACGCCGTTCGCGCTGCTCGCCGGCCTCGTCAGCGTGACGCTGCTGGTCGCCCACGGCGCGGCGATGCTGGTGATCAAGACCGACGGCCCGATCGCCGACCGCGCCGCGCGCTATGGCGGCATCGCCGCGGTAGCCGGCGCGGTGCTGTTCGCGCTCGGCGGCGTGTGGATCGCGACCGAAATTCCCGGCTTCCGCATCGACTCGACGATCGACGGCGCGCTCGCGTCCAATCCGCTGCACAAAACGGTCAGCCGCGAGGCCGGCTTGTGGATGGCCAACTACGCCGCGATGCCGTGGACGATGATCGCGCCGGTGCTCGGCGTGATCGGCGCGCTGGCCTCGGCATGGCTGCTGCGGATGCGTCGCGGCGGCCTGGCCTTCATCGCCTCGGGCACGTCGATCGCCGCGGTGATCCTGACCGTCGGCTTCGCGATCTTCCCGTTCCTGCTGCCGTCCTCGACGATGCCGAACGCGGGCCTGACGCTGTGGGACGCATCCAGCAGCCGGCTGACGCTGTGGATCATGCTGGTCTCGACGATCGTGTTCCTGCCGATCGTGCTGGCCTACACCAGCTGGGTCTACCGCGTGCTGCGCGGCAAGGTCACCGAATCCAGCGTCGACGACACCCCCAACGCCTACTGATCACGCGGGGGCCAGTCCCCGCGCGACACACCCGCACAAACGGAGACGACACCATGTGGTATTTCGCCTGGATCCTCGGCATCGGCCTGGCCGCGACGTTCGCGATCCTCAACGGCATGTGGTTCGAGGTGCGCGAGCAGCGCCGGAACGCGGCCCGCAGCGACTGACCCGTCGCGGTGGATCACGCAGGCACCGCGTTTCGATACGGGGTGGTGGGTTTGGGGCTGCAGGCGCCGCGACATCACGCGGGACGTCCGCTGGCTGTGCACACTGTGGCCACGACCCGCGGAGCCATGACGATGACCCAGGACCCCACCCCCGACACCACGCGCGGACCACTGGAAAAGGCGCGGACACCCGATGGTCCGAAAACACCGGGCGAGTCGGCCGAGAAGCGCGACCAGGACCAGCGCAACGATCCGGAATCGATGCCGGGCGCACTCGAGGGCAACCCGACGCGGCGCAGTGGCGAAGGCACGCCCGACAACCCGGGCAATCGCAACCGCGATTAGCAGGTCTCTCTCTTTAGTTGTGCGTGCGCGGTTTCCGTCGTATCGGCGCGTAAGTCCGTACAGCGTTCGCGCCTTCGCCACTGTAGGAATGTGCATTCGCGGGCACGCAGCGTTGTGCGGGTGATCCTGCCGTCGAGGGCGGCGCATCTCCAGCCGGGCATAGCGCAACAGCAAAACGCAGGCACAAAAAAACCCGCATTCGCGGGTTTGATGTTCACGGCTGGTAAGGCTGTGATGACCTTGGTGCCCGGGAGAGGACTCGAACCTCCACGGAGTTGCCCCCGCTAGCACCTGAAGCTAGTG
>Ga0160439_1000182_pt1 | contig 45967 bp, 46 predicted proteins | sample HID1975M_E0MG_FD_108201 | JGI IMG/M metagenome (GOLD analysis project Ga0160439, IMG submission 108201) | Enriched soil microbial communities from UW Madison campus, WI, USA - HID1975M_E0 MG | ecosystem: Environmental > Terrestrial > Soil > Unclassified | place: USA: Madison, Wisconsin... | reverse complement strand
CCACGCCGAGGGTCGCGATGCGCTCGGCGATCGCGTCGACCATGAGGCGGACGGCGTCGACCTGCGGGTCGATCATCTCGTGGACCGCGATGAAGTGCGGCCCGACGACGTTCCAGTGGATGTGCTTGAGGGTCAGGGCCAGGTCGTTCAGCGCGTCGAGGCGGGTCTGCAGGATCGTCGCGACGGCGGCTCCGTCCTCCTTGGTCAGGGACGGGACGGTGAACGTGGGCAGGTCCTTGCTCGCCATGAGGTGATGCTCCTTCGTGCTGGTCGGGGTCGGCGACCCCGGTCGCGGTCTCGGGATCAACGCTGCCTCACCCGGTGGCGGGGCGCCATCCGAACGGTCCGGCGGACCGGGCGTCAGGCGAACGGGTCGCCCCGTTCCTCGAAGCGCGCGGCGACCTCGCCGGGGCCCAGGTGGGTCAGGCCCGGCTCGACCTCGTCCCACCAGCGCGGCGCCGCCACCGTGGGGCGCTCCCGGCCACGCAGCGAGTAGGGCGTGATGGTCGTCTTGGCGGGATGGTTCTGCGACCAGTCCAGCAGCACCTTGCCGCCGCGCACCTCCTTGCGCATGACGGCCACGACGAGCCGTGGGTGCGCCGCGGCCAGCTCGTACGCGACGTCGCGCGCGTACTGGCGCACCTGCATCACCGACGACGTGCCGGGCAGGTCGGCGTAGAGCTGCATGCCCTTGCTGCCCGACGTGACCGGCACGATCCGCTCCAGCCCGTCGGTGCGCAGCCGGTCCGCGACCAGATGGGCGACGCGGACGCACTCGTCGAGCCCCGCGGGCGGCCCGGGGTCCAGGTCGACGACGAGGCGGTCGGGTGCACGCACGCCTCCGCGCGGTCCCACCCGCCACTGCGGCGTGTGCAGCTCGAGCGCGCCCTGGTTGGCGGCCCAGACGAGCCCTGCCAGGTCGTCGATGAACGGCAGCTCCAGCTCGGCGCCCTCGTCGTCGGCGCCCGGTGCGGCGCGCAGCTTCTGCCGACGCAGCCACTCGGGTGCACCGCGGGGCGTGTTCTTCTCGAAGAAGCGCTCGGACCCGGTCCCGTCGGGCCAGCGGATGCGCGTCACGGGACGGTCGTGCAGCTGCGGCAGGATGCCGGCCGAGACGCGCAGGAGGTAGTCCATGACCTCGGCCTTGGTCGTGCCGCTGGCCGGGAAGAGGACCTTGTCCAGGTGGCTGACACGCACCTGACGGCCGTCCACGTCGAGCAGCTGGCGGTCGGGGGTCATGGGGCCTCCCAGGGGTCGGGGCCGGTGTCGGTCCGCAGTCCACGGACCACGGGCTGGCGCAGGCGACCGGACGGCGTCCGCGTGAGGTAGCGGACGTCGACGACGAGCGTCGGCTCGCACCAGCGGGCGCCGCGGGCGTCGGCGGGCGGGACGTCGTCGACGAAGCGTGACGTCCCGGCCGGACGTTCGTCGAGCAGCGTGCGCAGGCTCGCCGCGAGCGGTCCGGCGAGCCCGCTGCCGGCGCGGCCCAGGTACTGCAGCGCACCATCGGCGTCGGGCGCTCCCAGCAGGAGCGCCCCCAGACGCCCGGTCCCGGTCGACTCCTCGCGCCAGCCCCCGACGAGAGCCGCACGAGTGCGGTGGTGCGGCGCCTTGACCCAGTCGGGCGATCGGCGACCCGGTCGGTAGACGGACGAGCGGCGCTTCGCCACCACGCCTTCGAGGCCGTGCTCTGCGGTCACGGCCCACAGCTGCTCGCCGTCGTCGTAGACCGGCGAGAGCTCCACGTGCGGCGGGAGCGCGAGCGTGTCCAGGACCGCGCGGCGTTCGTCGTACGTCGTCGACGTGAGGTCGCGCCCACCCAGGTGCAGCACGTCGAAGACCAGGTACGTCACGGGCCGCGCGGCCGCGAGCGCGCGGGCGCGACGGGCGTCGCGCACGTGCATGCGTTCGGCCAGCGCGGCGAACGACGGCACGCCGCCCGCCAGCAGCACGATCTCGCCGTCGAGCACCGCGTCCGGGACGGCCGCCAGGCCCGAGAGCTCCGGATAGGCGTCGGTGACGTCGTTCTCCGCCCTGCTCCAGACGCGAGGGGCGCCGGTCCGGGTGTCCGCGAGCGCGCGCACGCCGTCCCACTTGACCTCGAACGCCCAGTCCTTCCCGCGCGGCAACACGCCGGGGGAGGCGGCAGGGGTGGCGAGCATGGGCTGCACGGGTCCATCCTGCCCATGAGAGCGCGTGCGGCGCAGGCCGCAGCGCCCGCGATCACGCGCGTGCGTCGGGCACGCGGCACAGGAGGGTGACGGCATGCGAGCGATCTGGAAGGGCGCGGTGGCGTTCGGGCTGGTCAACGTGCCCGTGCGGCTGTACTCGGCCACGGGGGAGCACGAGGTCACCATGCACCAGGTGCACCGCGAGGACGGCGGCCGCATCCGCTACCGCAAGGTGTGCAGCCTGGACGGCGAGCCGGTCGAGTACTCGGAGATCGCCAAGGGGTACGAGACCGCGGACGGCGAGCTCGTCGTCCTGACCGACGACGACTTCGCCAACCTCCCGCTCGCCACCGAGCGGGAGATCGAGGTGATGGAGTTCGTCCCGGTGGACCAGGTGGACCCCATCATGCTCGGCAAGACGTACTACCTGGAGCCCGACAAGACCGCGGCCAAGCCGTACGCGCTGCTGCGTGGCGCGCTCGAGGCGGCGGACCGTGTCGCGGTGGTGAAGGTCGCGCTGCGTCAGCGCGAGTCGATGGCCGTCCTGCGCGTGCGTGACAAGGTCATCTGCCTGCAGACCCTGCTGTGGCCCGACGAGATCCGGGTCGCCGACTTCCCGATCCTCGACGCGGACGTGACGGTCAAGCCGGCCGAGCTGACGATGGCGAGCTCGCTCGTGGACTCGCTCGCGGCGGACTTCGACCCGAGCCAGTACGAGGACCGCTACGCGGCGGCGCTCGAGGACCTCATCGAGCAGAAGGTCGCCTCGGGCAAGACGCGGGCCGTGCCCGTCCCTGCCGGGGAGAAGGAGGAGTCCGGAGGCGAGGTCGTCGACCTGCTCGCCGCCCTGCAGCGCAGCGTGGAGAAGGCGCGGACGGCCCGCGGGGAGGAGCCCGCGGCGTCGGCCGACGACGGTGACGCGAAGCCGGCCAAGGCGAAGAAGCCCTCCGCCGCGGCGAAGAAGACGAAGAAGAAGGACACGTCGCCCGACGACGACGGTGCGCCCGCCCGCCGCACGCGTCGCAAGGCGTCGTGACGCCCGCAGCCTCCGGGTCAGGAGCAGCCGTTCGTCGGGACGCGGCGGTCGCGGCGCTGCGGCGCATCGCGTTCCTGCTCGAGCGTGCCCAGGCGAGCCCGTACCGGTGCGCCGCGTTCCGGGCGGCCGCGACCGTCGTCGAGAGCACGGACCCCGCGCGCCTCGCCACGCTGGTGGCGAACGGCGGGCTCGCCGATCTGGCGGGTGTGGGTGCCCGGACCGCCGAGGTGGTGACGCTGACGTGGCGCGACCGGGCGGTGCCGTACCTGGTCGAGCTCGAGGACGAGTACGCGGCGCAGCCCGACGCGTCCGAGGCCGCCCTGGCGCTGCGGCGCGCGCTGCGGGGCGACCTGCACGCGCACACCGAGGCGAGCGACGGCTCGACACCGGTGCAGGAGATGGTCCTGGCAGCGCTCGAGCTGGGGCACGAGTACCTCGCGATCACCGACCACTCACCGCGCCTGACGGTCGCGAACGGGTTGTCGGCCCCGCGGCTGCGGGCGCAGGTGGCGCAGCTCGCCGCGCTCAACGGGGTCGTCGAGCCGTTCGTCGTGCTGAGCGGCATCGAGTGCGACGTCCTCGACGACGGCACCCTGGACCAGGACCCGGACCTGCTCGACGACCTCGACGTCGTCGTCGCGTCCGTGCACTCGAAGCTGCGCATGGACGCCGCCGCCATGACCCGGCGCATGATCGCGGCCGTCAGCAACCCCCGCACGGACGTGCTCGGGCACTGCACCGGGCGACGGCTCACCGGCAAGCAGCGACCCCCGTCCGAGTTCGACGCCGCAGCCGTGTTCGCCGCGTGTGCGGAGCACGGAGTGGCCGTCGAGATCAACTGCCGACCCGACCGCCTGGACCCGCCGCACGAGCTGCTGCAGGTGGCGGTCGACGCCGGGTGCGACTTCAGCATCGACACGGACTCCCACGCCCCCGGCCAGCTCGACTGGCAGATCGTCGGCTGCGAGCGCGCCGTGGCGCACGGCATCGGCGCGGATCGCGTGATCAACGCCTCACCGCCTGCGACGCTGCTGGCCCGGACGCACGGACCACACGGGCTCTCGGGTTAGGGTCGACGGCGGTGACGGGCGAATCCGCGGATCCGCGGGTCCTCCCGTCGCTCGGCCCGGCCCCCGGGTCCGCATTCGCACAGTCAACAAGGAGCACTTTTCGTGAGCGTGAACCGCACCGAGCTCGTCCAGGCCGTCGCCGCCAAGGCCGGTCTCACCAACTCCGAGACCGACAAGGCCCTCAAGGCCTTCCAGGAGGTCCTGGTCGAGCAGCTCGCGGCCGGCGAGGCCGTGACGATCCCCGGCTTCCTGGCCGTGTCGCGCGCCGACCGCGCCGCGCGGACGGGCATCAACCCCCAGACGGGCGAGAAGCTCGAGATCCCCGCGGGCTACCGCGTGAAGATCACGGCGGGCAGCGCGCTCAAGCGCGCCGCTCAGGGCTGAGCCGACTCACCCGGGCCGGGGTCCGATCCGCGAGGGTCGGGCCCCGGCCTTCGTCATGCCCTGCCGTCGTCCGCCTCGTGCCGTGCGGCCCACCTCGTGACGATCTTCGGCAGCACCCACCACGCGATCGCCATCACCACGAGGCAGCCGAGGCCGACCCACCGGCCCGCGGCCCTGGACAGCACCACGTCGAACAGGAGCATGGCGCTCCCGGACAGCACCAGGGCCAGCACGAGCAGACCGGCCCGCGCGAACCAGCTGCCGATCGTCACGAGCTCGCGCTTGAGCCGCCGGCGGAACAGCGCCCGGTGGATCGCGACGGGCGCCACGATGAGCGCGGTGGCGAGGACGGCCAGCAGCACCAGCACCAGGTAGACGTCGTGCTGGTAGTCGTCGAGGTCCTCGAACCGTTGCTGGAACGGGATGGTGAGCAGGAAGCCGGTGAGGATCTGCGCGCCGGTCTGGGTGACGCGCAGCTCCTGCAGCAGCTCGTCCCAGTTGCGGTCCATCCGCTCGGTGAACGTCTCGCGGCGGTCGTCCGTCGGGTCGAAGTCCTGCTCGGGCACCTGCGGGTGCTCTGCTGCCATGGGTGCGCTCGTCTCCTTCGTCGGGCCTGCTCGCATCCTGCCGCAACTCGCGCCACGGCGGGCGGGAGACACTGGGACGGTGAACCGACTGCACGACGCCGATCGCCGCGACTTCGCCTCCGACAACTACGCGGGTGCGCACCCGGAGGTGCTGGCCGCCCTCGCCGCCGCGAACGGCGGCCACCAGACGTCGTACGGCGGCGACGCGTACACGGCGCGCCTGCAGGAGGTCGCCGCCGACCACTTCGGTCCCGATGCGCGCGCGTGGCCCGTGTTCAACGGCACCGCCGCCAACGTGCTGGCGCTCCAGGCCGCCTCCCCGCGGTGGGGCGCGGTGGTCTGCAGCGCGAGCGCCCACATCCACACGGACGAGAACGGCGCCCCGGAGCGCGTCGCCGGGCTCAAGCTGCTGACCGTGCCGACGCCGGACGGCAAGCTCACCCCCGAGCTCGTCGCACGGGAGGCCTGGGGCTTCGGCGACGAGCACCGGGCGCAGCCCGCGGTCGTGTCCATCACGCAGGCCACCGAGGTCGGCACGCTCTACGCGCCCGACGAGATCGCGGCGCTGGCCGACCAGGCGCACGGGCTCGGGATGCGCCTGCACGTCGACGGCGCGCGGATCGCCAACGCCGCCGCGGCGCTGGACCTCCCGCTGCGCGCGTTCACGACCGACGTCGGCGTCGACCTGGTGTCCTGGGGCGGCACCAAGAACGGCCTCGTGTTCGGCGAGGCGGTGGTGGTCCTCACCCCCGACGCCGCACCGGGCCTCGAGTACCTGCGCAAGGCGTCCATGCAGCTCGCCTCGAAGATGCGGTTCGTCTCGGCGCAGCTCGTCGCCCTGTACGAGGGCGACCTGTGGCTGCGGTCGGCGCGGCACGCCAACGCGATGGCCGCGCGCCTCGCCGCGGGTCTGGCCGCGATCGACGGCGTCCGGGTCACGCAGGAGGTCGCAGCCAACGGTGTGTTCGTGGCGATGTCGTCCGACGTGGCCCGGGTGCTCCGCGAGCGGTGGCGGTTCTACGACTGGACGCCCGGCGAGGTGCGCCTCATGTGCGCGTTCGACACGTCGCCCGACGACGTCGACGCCCTCGTCGACGCCGTCGCCCGGGCTGCTGCGTCGCTCTGACCTCGTCGCTCTGACCTCGTCGCACGGCCCGGACGCCGAACGGGGGCCCTCCGTGTGGAGGGCCCCCGTCCGGTGGTTCTCACCCTGACGCGACCTGCGTGCGATCAGGTGTCGTGCGTGCGATCACGCGACGGTGCAGCTGGCACCGTTGATCGTGAAGGCGGTGGGCGCGTTGTTCGTGCCCGAGTGCGAGCCGTTGAAGCCGATGTCCGTCGAGGCACCCGGCGCCAGCGTGCTGTTCCACGACAGGCCCTTGCCGGTGACGGCAGCACCCGACTGCGACCAGTCGGCGCTCCAGCCCTGCGTGATGGTCTGGCCGTTGGCGAACGAGAACCCGAGGGTCCAGTTGCTGATCGCCGTCGTACCGGTGTTGGTCACCTTGATCGAGGCCGTGAAGCCCGTGTTCCAGCTGCTCGCCGAGTACGCGACCTTGCAGCTGCTCGTCGTCGTGGTGTCCGTCTTGGTGCTGGCGGTCACGGCCGACGAGGCGGCGGAGACGTTGCCCGCGGCGTCCTTGGCCTTGACCGTGAACGAGTACGACGTGCCGGCGGTGAGGCCGGTGACCGTGTAGCTCGTCGTGGTGCTCGAGCCGACCAGGGTGGAGCCCCGGTAGACGTCGTAGCCGGTGACGCCGACGTTGTCGGTCGACGCGGTCCAGGACAGCGGGATCGACGTGGTCGTCGCGGTGCCGGCGGTCAGACCCGTCGGTGCCGAGGGCGCCGTCGTGTCCGTGACCGTGCCCGACTTGGTGCTGGCTGCCACGGCGGACGAGGCGGCGGAGACGTTGCCCGCGGCGTCCTTGGCCTTGACCGTGAACGAGTACGACGTGCCCGCCGTCAGGCCGGTGACCGTGTAGCTCGTCGTGGTGCTCGAGCCGACCAGGGTGGAGCCCTGGTAGACGTCGTAGCCGGTGACGCCGACGTTGTCGGTCGACGCGGTCCAGCTCAGCGGGATCGACGTGGTCGTCGTGGTACCGGCGGTCAGACCCGTCGGTGCCGAGGGCGCCGTCGTGTCGTTCGTCGTGCCGGCCTTCGTGGTGGCCGAGACGGCGGTGGAGGCGGCCGAGACGTTACCGGCGGCGTCCGTGGCCTTGACCGTGAACGAGTACGCCGTCGACGCCGTCAGGCCCGTCGCGGTGTAGCTCGTCGTGGTGGACGAACCGATCTTCGTCGAGCCCTGGTAGATGTCGTAGCCCGTCACGCCGACGTTGTCGGTCGAGGCGGTCCAGGACAGCGGCACCGAGGTGGCCGTCGTCGTGCCGGCCGTCAGGCCCGTGGGGGCCGTCGGGGCGGTGGTGTCGGCCGGGGGAACCGTGCCGCCGTTGATGACGGGGTACGCGTTCTTGACCAGCGTCGTGAACTGCGCGTCGAACCACTTGCCGGCGAGCGGCGCGTCCGGCGTGGCGCCGGTGAGCTGGTTCTTCAGCTTGGGCGACACGAAGGTCGGGTCGCACATGCGGTCGAAGCTCTTGCCCTCGTCGTTGTCGATGGCCTTCGACGCACCGTCGGACTCACCCGGGGGCTTGATCCAGACGTACGCGTCCAGGTACGACGCGGGGTGGCCGGCCGGGGAGGCCTGCGGCAGCTCGCCGATGCCGGCGCCGAGCGGGTTGCACCACGCGCCACGGTGGACGCGACGGTCCACGCGGGACTGGTTGACGTAGGTGTTCAGGTCCGTGCTCGTCGAGACGGCGGTGGGACGGGCGGAGCCACCCCAGCCGTTGCGGGAGGTGTCGATCAGCATGCCGATCGAGCTCGGGAAGCCCGCGGTGACGAGGCGGGCGTGCATGTCCGCCGCGAAGTCGAGCTCGTCGAAGTCGAAGTTCCACTCGTAGAAGTCGGCCGAGCGGATCGGGTTGTTGTTGATCGTCTTCGAGGAGTCCGTCAGGAACGGCTCCTCGAGCGGCGTGGTGTTGGCGGTGTCGCTGACGAAGCCGTCGATCGACGCGAAGCCGGCGGTCGTCGTCTTGGCGACGTCGGCGAAGAGCTGTGCGGCGGGAACCGAGTTGCTGTCCCAGCCGAGCCAGCCCGAGTGGCCGATGTCGACGTAGTTGTACACGTTGGGGATCGCGTGCAGCTTGTCGAGCGCGTACTTGACGCCGGCCTTGTAGTACGGCGCCGCGGTCTGGCAGAGGGGCTCGGAGATGTTCGTGACCAGGTTCGGCAGCGAGTCGGGCTCGATCGTCGCCGAGATGCGCAGGCCCGCGTACTTGGGGTCGGACAGCAGCGACGCGATCTTGTCGATGTACTCGGTCTTGTAGCGGGCCAGGCCGGCGTCGGTGGCGGGGAGCTCACCGTTGGAGGCCAGGGCGTAGCAGTCGCGGCCGGGGAGGTCGTAGATGACCAGGTTGACGACGATCGGGCCGGAGCCCTTCTGCTTGAGCGCCTCGTCCAGGTGGTACTGCAGACCCTTGCCGTCGGCGTTGCCGGTGATGGCGCTGATGCGGTCCATCCAGACGGCGGTCGGCTGCTTGGCGACGGTCGCCATCTTGGCCGCGAGGGAGGCGTCGGCCTGCCGCGCCGCTGCGGCGTTGACCTCGGCTGCCCAGGTGGGGTTCACGTACTGCGTCGCGCCGGCATAGGGGTTGTCGACGTGCGCCTCAGCAGCGTTCGCGCTGCTGGTGATGCTCAGGGGGATCGCGACGAGCGCCATTGCCGTCGCGGCGGTGGTGGCGACGCGTGCGCGCCGTCCCATCGCCTTCTTGCCGTGTGTGGACACGTGGTCCTCCGTCTGTCGTTCCGCAGGCCCGGGCGGCCAACCCGTCCAGGCACGAGCCGCCGACCTCAAGTCCACGGCGACTCGAGCCAAGGTGACCATGTCCGTTTCGCCCACGACACGGTGTGAAACGTTTAGGTCTCCTCGGGCCGTCGTTCCGACGGCGTTCGCACGCGGTTCATCCCGTGCGAGGTCCGCTGCTCCCGCGGACCGCCAGCGCGCCGACGGGAACGTCGCGTCGCGGGCCCTGCGCTCCGTCCAGGACGTCGAGCACCACCTGGCCGGTCGCGGTCCCCAGCGCGACGGACACGGACGGCAGCGCGGTGATCGAGGGTGTGGCCAGGCGGCACAGCGCCGAGTCGTTGGCCGAGACGAGCGAGAGGTCCCACGGCACCGAGACGCCCGATCGTCGGGCGACGTCGAGCGCGGCGACGGCCATCTGGTCCGTCCCGACGACCAGGGCGGTGGGCGGCTGCCCGCCGGTGAGCAGGCGGCGCGTCACACCGGCTGCCGCCTCGGGCGAGCCGTCGGTGACCTCGTGCAGCAGGGACCCGTCGGACGTGCGCAGGACGTGGCCGAGCGCGGCGGCGCGCACGTGCGTCTGGTGCCGGTCGGCGGGGCCCGTCACCAGGGCGACCTGGCGGTGGCCGAGCTCGAGCAGGTACCGCCCGACGCGCACCATCGCCTCGCCGTCGCCGACCGTCGCGGCCGCCACGGCGTTGTCGTCGACACCCGGGGCGCCGCCGACGACCACGGCGGGTGCGCGCAGCTTGCGCAGCGCGTCGATGCGCGGGTCGTCCTCCAGCGCCTCGGTCACGACCATGACGTCGAACCTGCGCTCGGCCCACCACTCGGCGTACAGCGCGCTGGCCGCCTCGGGTCCGTCCACGACCTGGAGCACCAGGGCGAGGTCGCGCGTCACGAGCACCTCCTGGAGCGCGACGACGAACTCCAGTCCGCCGCTCGCCTCCGCGGGTGTCCCGACGGCGCTGCGGTCGAGCACGAGACCGACGGCGCGCGAACCCGTGCGCATCGACCGGGCGGCTGCGCTGGGACGCCAACCGAACTCGTCGGCGACACGCAGGACGCGTTCACGCGTGGCGGCGGACACGCCTGGCCGGCCGTTGAGCGCGTACGAGACGACGGCGGTCGAGACGCCCGCGGCGCGCGCGACGTCCACGATCGTCGGACGCCGTGCGGGGCTCGGACCTCCCGGTCGGGTGGGTGGCGCGGTTGCGGGGCCGTTCGCGGCACGGCGTGCGGGAGGGTCGGATGCGGGATTGGTCACGATCACCTACTCTTGCGCCCGGTACGGGTGAATTGCATCGTCTCGGCTCCAAAGATGTGGGCGAGGTTGACATGGATGTTCGGCGGCGGGGCCTGGCTCCGACGGAGCGACGCACGATCGGTGTGCTGTCGCCCGTCGTCGGTGGCTTCTACTTCGGTGCGTTGATCGCTGGTGTCGCTCGCGCCGCCCGGGTGGCAGGTCACCGCGTCGTCGCGGTCCAGACCTACCCGGCCGGCCTGGACCGTGAACGTTACCCCGAAGGGTCGGTGCTCGACGCGCCGGTCGCGCTCGGAGCCGTCGACGGGCTCGTCGTCGTCGGCCAGGCCCTGCGCCGTGACCGCCTGGGCTCGGTGAACCGCTGGGGCGTGCCGGTCGTCCTCGTCAGCGAGGAGCGGTTGTCCGACGACGACGCCGTGGTGCTGCCCGACAACCTCGGCGGCGTGCGCGCCGCGGTCGAGCACATGCTCGGCCACGGTCACCGCGCGATCGGCTTCGTCGGGAGCCTCGGCCAGCTGGACATGCGCGAGCGGTTCGCCGCCTACCGCTCGACGCTCGCCGAGCACGGCATCGAGGCGCGCGACTCGTGGATCTACCCGGCCTCGGACAACCACGAGCAGGGCGGGATGGACGCCGCGGCCCGGTTGCTCGCGGCGGGCACGCCGACGACCGCCGTGGTCTCGGCGACGGACCGCAACGCCGTCGGCTTCCAGCGTGCGCTGCGCTCGGCCGGGCTGGTGCTCCCGCGGGACCAGGCGGTGTTCGCGTTCGACCATGCCGACTCCGGTGCGCGCACGACGCCACGGCTGTCCACGGTGGACGCCCACTACGACCGGGTCGGGGCGCAGGCCGTCTCGCTGCTCCTGTCGCGCATGCTCGGGGGCGAGGTCACCGATGCCGCGCCCGGCGGCGAGTACCGCGCCCCGTCGACCCTGGTGCTGCGCGAGTCGTGCGGCTGCACGGAGGCCACGCAGTCCGCGCCGGCCGCGCCCGCACCGGCGACGAGCCGGGACGGCTACCAGGCGCTGCGCTCGCTCGCGGGCACGGCGTTCGTCGGTCCGGTGGGGCACCGCGGGACGCGGCGGACCGGTGCCGCGCCGCGCGAGGTGTGGTGGCGTGCGGTCGTCGAGCCGATCGAGGCCGCCGCCGAGCGGGGGAGCGTCCCGGGGGCCGCCACGCTGGCTCGGCTCGCCGACCTCACGGCCGCGATGCAGCCGCACCCCGAGGCGCTCGAGCAGCTCGTGACGTGCCTGCGGGGGATCGAGGCGGACGCGGTGGGAGCGCTCTCTCTCGTGTCGCGGGAAGCCGCGCTGCGCCGCACCGTCTCCGAGGTCCTCGTCGCGATCACCAAGGGCTGCACGCGGGCGCTGCTCGCACGCAGCGGCCTGCTCGAGCGCACGATCGTCGACCAGTACGAGGTCGACATGGACCTGCTGCGCGGCGACGGCGCGAGCCCGCGGGCGCTGGGGTGGCTGCCGCGCGGCGTCCGGGGACGTGCGTGCCTCGGGCTGTGGCTCGGCGCCGACCGGGGGCCGGCCGACCGGGAGATGGAGATCGTCGGCGTGCACGACACGTCCGGGGGCCTGGCGCGGCTCGTCGGGACGCGGACCACCGCCAGCCAGTTCCCGCCCGTCGCGCTCACCCGCGCGGAGGGCGCAGGCACCAACGAGGTCACGTTCGTCGTGCCGGTCACGTTCGGCGGCAGCGACTGGGGTCTGCTGGCGATCGACGGCACGGTCGAGACCCGGGCGACGAGCGCCCGCGACCGCTTCAACCACTGGGCCGCTCTGCTCGCCGTGGCGCTCGACCAGGAGAAGCTCCTGACCAGCCTGCGCGAGCAGCGCCGCGCGCTCGAGCAGGCCGCCGAGCGTGAGCGCTCGCTCGCCGACGCAGTCCGGGCCAGCGAGGAGCGGTACGCGCTCGCGTCCATGGCCGCCCACGACGGCACCTGGGACTGGGACGTCTCGGCAGGGACGGTGTACTACTCGACGCGGTGGAAGCAGACGTTGGGCTACACCGACGACGAGGTCGGCGACTCACCCAGCGAGTGGCTCGAGCGCGTCCACCCCGCCGACCGTGCCGAGCTGTCGGTGGCGATCGCCGCCCAGCTCGGCGGCAGCGCCACACCGCTCGAGCTCGAGCACCGCGTCCGTGCGGCATCGGGCGAGTACCGCTGGATGATGTGCCGCGCCGTCACCGTGCTCGACGAGGCGGGGTGCGCGTCGCGGCTCGTCGGTGCCCTCGTCGACGTCACGGACCGCAAGGAGGCCGAGCTGGCGTTGCAGCGCGACGCGCTGCGGGACCCCGAGACGGGCCTGGTCAACCGCGTGCTCTTCCTCGACCGGCTCGGCGCCGCCGTGCTCCGCACGCGCCGCACCCCCGAGTACGACTGCGCGCTGGCGGTCGTGCGCGTCGCGTCGTCGGTGCCGATGCCCCGGCAGGGCAGGTCCGAGGAGGAGGCGCCACGTTCCGAGCTTCACCGCGAGCTGGTCCGGCGGTTGCGTCAGGTGCTGCGCGCCGGGGACACCCCCGCCCGCCTCGCCGAGGACACGTTCGCGCTGCTGCTCGACGACGTCGGCAAGGGCGGGTTCCCGTCGCGGGTCACCGACGTGCTCGAGCAGATCAACCACGACCTCGGTCCCCTCGTGTCCGTCGGGGTGCTCGGGAGCATCCGCGACCTGCGCGACGCGGGGGAGGTGCTGCGCGAGGCGGAGATCCGGTTGCTGCGCGGTGGCAGACCGACCACCGGCGGCCCGGGTGCGCGTCCGGACGCGGTCACCCGCGGACAGCTCGGCCGCTGAACGCACGACGACCCCGCCCGGATGATCCGGGCGGGGCCGTGCTCGACTGCGTCAGGCCGCGAGCGCGAGACCTCAGCTGCGACCGCGCGAAGGGCCGTGCGTGGGGCGCGACGCGTGGTGGCCGGCGCGGGCGGGCCCGTCGCTGCGCGGACCGGAGTCCATCCGGATCCTCAGCGGCCTGCCCGCGACGCGGGCGCGGCCGAGCCGGTCGAGCGCGTCCGGCGTCAGGCCGCCCGGGATGTCGACGAGCGAGAAGCTGCCGAAGATGTCGATCTTGCCGACGTCCTTGCCCGTCAGGCCGCCCTCGCCCGTGAGCGCACCGACGAGCGCGCCCGGCTGGACGCCGTCACGGTGACCGACGGCGACGCGCCAACGGGCCGGTCCGCCGGCGATGTGCGTGTTGGTCCGACGCCGCTCGCCGCGCTCGGGACGGTCGCCGCGGTCGGGTCGTGCGCCGCGGTCGTCGCGCGACGCCGCGAGGCGGGCGCGCTCCAGCTCGGCGTCCATCTCGTCGCGGGCGCCGGGGCCCTCGTCGCCCACGGCCAGGGCGAGCACCGTGGCCAGCAGGTCGGCCGGGTCGGTGCCCGGGTTCTGGGCGAGGTGGACGGCGACGGTCTCGCGGTAGAGGTCGAGGCGACCGGCCTCGGTGCGCGCCGGGATGCGGTCCAGCAGCTTCGTCACGCGGTGCCCGGAGACGTCCGCCGGGGTCGGGATCGTGATCTGCTCGAGCTGCACGCGGGTCGTGCGCTCGATCTGGCGCAGGCGGCTCTGCTCGGAGGGGGTGACGAACGACAGCGCCTCGCCCTCGCGGCCGGCGCGGCCCGTACGCCCGATGCGGTGGACGTAGGTCTCGGGCTCGCGCGGGACGTCAAAGTTCACGACGAGGCCGATCCGGTCGACGTCGAGCCCACGGGCCGCCACGTCCGTCGCGACGAGGACGTCGAGCGCACCCGAGCGCAGACGGTCGACGATCTTCTCGCGCTCGCCCTGGGCGACGTCACCGGAGATGTAGGCCGCGGAGATGCCCTTCTCCACCAGCGCGGACCCGACCTCCTCGGCCGCGCCACGGGTGCGGACGAAGACGATCGCGGCGTCCGCGTCTGAGACGGCGAGCACGCGGGACAGCGCCCCGACCTTGTGGCGGAACGGGACGACGGCGTACGTCTGACGGACCGAGGTCACGGTCGACGACTGCCGGGCCACGGTGATCTCGACCGGGTCGACCAGGTGCTGCTCGGCGACGCGGCGGATCGCGGGCGGCATGGTCGCGGAGAACAGGGCCACCTGCCGACGCTCGGGCGCGCGGCGCAGCACGTTCTCGACGTCCTCGGCGAAGCCCATCCGCAGCATCTCGTCGGCCTCGTCGAGGACCAGGAAGCGGACCTCGTCCATCTTGAGCGTGCGACGCTCCAGGTGGTCGATCACGCGGCCGGGGGTGCCGACGACCACCTGCGCGCCGTGCTGCAGGGCACGCTGCTGGGGGAGGAACGGCGACCCTCCGTACACGGGGACGACCGTGAGGCCGGGGATCTGGGCGGCGAACGACGAGATCGCGTCGGCGACCTGCATCGCGAGCTCGCGGGTCGGCGTCAGGACGACCGCCTGCACGGCACCGAGCGACGGGTCGACCGCGGCGAGGAGCGGGAGGCCGAAGGCGGCCGTCTTGCCGGTGCCGGTCTGGGCGACACCGACGATGTCACGGCCGTCGAGCAGGGCCGGGATCGCCTGGGCCTGGATGGCCGACGGCGTCTCGAAGCCCAGGTCGGCCACGGCCCGCTGCAGGGCGTCGGGAAGGCCGATCTCGGCGAACGTCGAGGCGGGCGTGCTGGCCGCGGGCGCGTCGGAGCTGAGCAGGGCAGAAGTCATGGCAGGAGTGACCGATCGTCGTCATGGGTGGGAGCCCGGACCGTCATCACGCTGATGCACGGTGGGTCGCAACCCCTGACTACCCATGGCTCCCGGTCTTCACACCGGGGCCTCGACCACACGACCGCCCGGACCCGCACTGCGGGCCGGCGTCATTACGAGGGGACGCGACGAACTCCAAGTTCGGCACGAGTCTACGCGGACAGGTGCCGCGAGGGGAGGCCCGACGAGGGTGACGTCACGCACAGCGGCCTCAGGCGAGGCCCAGCCGTGGCGCCTCGATGGCGGGGCAGGCGTCCATGACGACGTCGAGACCGGCGTCGCGGGCTCGGGTCGCGGCCTGCTCGTCGACCACGCCGAGCTGCAGCCACACGGCCTTGGCGCCCACCGCGATCGCGTCGTCCACCACCGCGCCCGCCAGGTCGGAGTTCACGAAGACGTCGACCACGTCGACGGGACCGGGAACGTCCTCGAGCGTCGCGTACCCCGTGGCACCGTGGACGGTGGGCGCTGACGGGTGCACGGGCACGATCTCGTGGCCGAGGCCCTGCACGAACCGCGCGACCCCGTACGCGGCGCGTTCCGTGTTGCTCGAGAGCCCCACCACCGCCCATCGGCCCGGTGTCGTCAGCAGACGGCGGACGGTCGCGGTGTCGTTGTGATGGACGGTGTCGTCGTCGTGGTCCATGACGGCAGCCTCGCACGCTGGCACCACTCGTCGCGCGGGGACCGTAGGATCGTCGCGGCCGGGTGCCGGACGGAGCAGGCCGACCGGACAGCCGACCGAGCAGGGGAGGAGCGGGCAGGTGAGCGAGGAGGTCGTCAGCACGCGCGTGCTGACCGTGCCGAACGTCATCAGCCTGCTGCGGCTGCTGCTGGTCCCCGTGTTCGCGGTGCTGATCTTCACCGGGCAGGACGCCTGGGCCGTGGCCGTCCTGGCGGTCTCCGGTGCGAGCGACTGGTTGGACGGCGTGCTGGCGCGTCGCCTGCACCAGGTCTCCCGGCTCGGCCAGCTCCTCGACCCGGCGGCCGACAGGCTGTTCATCATCGTCACGCTCGTCGGCCTGACGTGGCGCGGCGTCGTGCCGCTGTGGCTCCTGCTCGTCCTCGTGGCCCGTGACGTCGTGCTCGGCGTGATGCTGCTGCTCCTCGGGCGTGCCGGGTACCCGCCGCCGCAGGTCCATGTCGCCGGCAAGGCCGGGACCTTCGCGCTGCTGTACGCGTTCCCTTTGCTGCTGCTCGCCGAGTGGGACTCGTGGGTGGGCACGGCGGCGCAGGTCGTCGGCTGGGCGTTCGCGCTGTGGGGCGTGGCTCTCTACTGGTTCGCCGGTGCGCTGTACATCGAGCAGGCGCGTCGGCTGCTGCGCCCCGGCCGGCAGGCATGATGACGAGCCGCCACACGCAGGGGAGCGCTGACGGCGCGGCGCCTCCTGCGCGCGTCGATGCGTCGATGACGCTCATCAACGAGTTCTACCGCCGGCCGCTCGACCCGGGATACGCCCTGGCCGCACAGCGGCGGCAGGCGGGCGAGGCTCCGTCGAGGACCCGGTCCGGCATCGTGGCCCTCGTGGTGCTGGCTCTCGCGCTCGGGCTCGGTACGGCGGCCGCGACGCTCCAGCTCCGCAAGCCGCTGGGCCAGGCGAACGAGGCCCGCCGGGTCCTCGAGTCCCAGATCACCGAGCGCGGTGACGAGGCGGCCGACCTGCAGGCACAGGCGACGGCGCTCGGCGACGAGATCTCCGCGCTCCAGTCGAGCGTGCTCGGAGACGCCGACGCGTCCCTGCGGACCGCGCTCGACGCGAGCGCGGTGGAGTCCGGAGCGGTCGAGGTCACCGGCAAGGGCCTGCGGATCGAGCTGTCGGACGCGCCGAGCAGCGAGTCCGACGGCGACGCCGCCGACCCTGATGCCCGGGTGCAGGACTCCGACCTCCAGGTGCTGGTCAACAGCCTGTGGGAGTCGGGCGCCGAGGCGATCGCGATCAACGGGCAGCGGCTGGCGGCGACGACCGCGATCCGTAGCGCCGGCAGCGCGGTCCTGGTCGACCTGGTGCCGCTGAGCAGCCCGTACACCGTGGAGGCGATCGGCGACTCGGTCACGATGCAGACGGACCTGGCCCGCTCGTCGGCCGGTCAGCTCCTGGCGACGCTGCGGGCGACCTACGGCATCGGTGTCGAGATGTCCTCGCAGCGGCACGTCGAGCTGCCGGCCGTGCGGGTGACGACCTTGCGCGAGGCGACCGTGCCCGAGGGGGCCGGGCTGCCCGAGCTGCGGGTCCAGCCGGAGGACGGTTCGGACGGGGACGGCGACCCGGTTTCGCCCAGCGCCGACGCTGTGGCAGGGTCGTCGCGTCGATGAGGAGGAACGAAGCATGATCGCGGTCATCGGCCTCGTCGTGGGCGTCGTGGCAGGTCTGGTCCTTCAGCCGACCGTGCCGCTCGAGCTGCAGCCCTACCTGCCCATCGCGGTGGTCGCCGCGCTCGACGCGCTCTTCGGCGGTCTGCGCGCCATGCTCGACGGCATCTTCGACGACCGGGTGTTCCTCACGTCGTTCCTGTCGAACGTGGTGGTCGCCGCGCTCATCGTCTTCCTGGGTGACCAGCTGGGGGTCGGGACGCAGCTCTCGACCGCCGTCGTCGTCGTCCTCGGCATCCGGATCTTCTCGAACGCCGCGTCCATCCGTCGCCACCTCTTCAAGGCCTGACGTGCAGCCCGGCCAGGACCTCGACCCGCTCCCGGACGGCGACGCCGCGCCGGCGGCGGAGTCGGGTGCGCCCGCTGGGGAAGCGGTCGACGACGCGGCGATCGCGGCTGAGGACCAGGTCGACGACGCAGCGTCGGGCGAGGACGCTGCGGCGTTCGCCGACGAGGCGCCGGCCGGTGGGGCGACGACGGACGAGGAACCGCTCGAGCCGGCCGTCGTCGACCTCTCCGTGGTCGACGACGCATCGCTCGACGCGGACGGATCGGCGACGGACGACGCACCGGCCGACGACGGCGTTCCCCCGGAGGACGGCGCACCGGCCGACCTGCCCGCACCTGTCGCCGACGACGACGTGGCTCCGGGGACGACCGTTGCCGAGCCGGCGCCGGCGACCCGTTCGGGCTGGGCGGTGCTGGGCTCGGCGCTGGCGTTCCGCGGCTCCCGTGCCCAGGTGCTGGCGGGGTTGCTGTGCGCGGTGCTCGGTTTCGCGCTCGTCGTGCAGGTCCGGCAGAACGACGAGGCCAGCCTGGCCGACCTGAGCCAGGCGGACCTGGTCCGGATCCTCGACGAGACGACGACGCGCGGCGACGCGCTCGCGACCGAGGTCAACGGCCTGCGGCGTGAGCGCGACCAGCTCGTCTCGGGCTCGGACAAGCGCCAGGCGGCTCTCGACGCACTGCGCCGCAGCGCCGAGACGCAGGGCATCCTGGCCGGTCGGCTCCCTGCGCAGGGCCCGGGCGTGGTGGTGCGACTCTCCGAGCCGAGCGGTCAGATCACCCCGGCGACCATGCTCAACATGCTCGAGGAGCTGCGGAACTCGGGCGCCGAGGCCATCGACCTCAACGGCTCGCGCGTCACGGCGAGCAGTGCGTTCGCGGGGATCCCCGGTGCCGTCACGCTCGACGACGAGCGGCTCACGCCACCGTACGTCTGGACCGTGATCGGCGATCCCGACACCATCGCCACCGCGCTCCAGATCCCGGGCGGCGCCCTGGCGGCCGTGCGCAGCAACGGCGGCGAGGGGGACGTGCAGCGCCGGGACAAGGTCGAGGTGACGTCCGTCCGGGTGCTCGACGCTCCGAGGTACGCGACGCCGGTGCCCGCGTCCGACGGTTGATCCCGATTCGTCCGGGGCAGGGGGTCGTTCCGGCCCGCGAACAGGGGCTCTGCGTGCTGCGCGCACGGCCGACGTCCGCATAGGGTGTCCAAGACGCCGTACGACCGGCGCTCGACGACACACGGACGCAGCGACGGGAGGCCCGATGAGCGGCGAAGGACAGGGCCCGCGCCCGGGAGCGGTCGAGCCGGAGGAGTTCGCGACGCAGCGCCCCCCGGCGCCCCGGTCGGCGTCGGACACGACGATGCAGTTCGGCCAGGTGGACCCGGTCGAGATCGAGCACGGTGCCCCGGTCGGCCTGACCGCCGACGAGGTGTCCGCGGTGCACGCGTTGCCGCCGACCTCCGCCCTGCTGATCATGCAGCGTGGCCCCAGCGCAGGTGCCCGGTTCCTGCTCGACGACGAGCGGACGACCGCGGGTCGGTCGACGCGCGCGGACATCTTCCTCGACGACGTGACGGTGTCGCGCAAGCACGCGGAGTTCGTGCGGGAGGGCGGCGGGTTCGTCGTCCGTGACATCGGCTCCCTCAACGGGACGTACGTGAACCGCACGCGCATCGACCAGGCCACCCTGCGTGCCGGTGACGAGGTGCAGATCGGCAAGTACCGCATGACCTTCCACCCGAGCCCGCACCGCGAGCCCGCGCAGGGATGATCCGGGTCGGCACGCAGACGACGAGCAGGACGACGACCGGGGGGAACGCGCCGTGACGAGCGGACGAGCACGTGGCGGTGCTGTCGCACGCGCCGAGGAGGGGCCGCGCGAGGTCGAGCCGGACACCCGCCCGGAGGTCCCCGCAGAGACCGAGCCGTGGCCGCGAGGGATCTCGCGGCGCGCGTCGATGCGGATCTCCGACGTGCTGGCCGCCCTGGAGATCGAGTTCCCCGCGGTCACGACGTCCAAGCTTCGCTTCCTCGAGGAGCAAGGGCTCGTCGAGCCCGTCCGCACCTCGGCCGGCTACCGGCAGTACTCGCCGGCGGACATCGAGCGGCTGCGGTTCGTGCTGCGCCAGCAGCGGGACAGGTACATGCCGCTCAAGGTCATCGGCGAGCGTCTGGCCGCCCTCGACGCGGGGGAGGAGGACGAGCCGACGAGCCCGGCACGGCTGGCCACCAGCGACGGCGTCCGCCCGACGGGTCACCGGCTGAACGCGCACGAGCTCGCGTCCGGCGCGCACGTGGACGAGGTCTTCGTGACCGAGCTCGTCGCGGCGGGGGTGCTCCGGCAGAACGGCAACGGCTCGTTCGACCCGTGGACCCGGGAGGTCGTCGCGTCGGCGGCCGCCCTGGCCGAGCACGGGATCGACGTGCGCCACCTGCGCCAGTTCCGCACGGCCGTGGACCGCCAGGTCGACCTCGTCGACCAGCTCGTCGCGCCCCTGCGCGGGCAGCGCAGCGCCTCGTCGCGGGCGCACGCCGGGACCTTGGCCGCCGAGGTGGGGGAGCTGTGCGCGCGCATGCACACGGCCCTCGTTCGGGCGGCGGTCGCCGACCTCGCGCCCTGACCGGGGAAGACCTGTCGTCCGTCTGGCCTCGCGTGCGTGCGCGTCGTAGGTTGACCGGGTGGGGGACGGGTCAGGGCTGGTGACGGTGGAGGTCGTCGGCGTCCGGCAACGGGCGAGCGCCGACGAGATCGTCGTGCTGCTGCTCGACGCGGACGCCGAGCTGCTGGTCCCCATCCTCATCGGGCCGGCCGAGGCGTCGGCCATCGCGTCCGCCCAGGCCGGGGTCGTGCCGCCGAGGCCCATGACGCACGACCTGCTGCGTGACGTCATCGTCGCGACGGGCGACGGACTGGACCACGTCGAGATCACCCGCCTCGACGACGGGATCTTCTACGCGGACCTGGTGCTGACGCGCGCGCGTCGGGTGGACTCGCGGGCCTCCGACGCCATCGCGATGGCGCTGCGGTTCGGTGTCCCGGTGCTGTGCTCGGCGGAGGTCGTCGCGGAGGCGGGCGTCGAGGTCAGGACGACGACGTCGGAGGAGGACCTGGCGCGTTTCAAGGCGTTCCTCGAGGCGGTCTCGCCCGAGGACTTCGAGACGGGTGCGGAGCCCGACGAGGCCTGAACCTTCGACTTCAGGTCGAACGTGAGACTCGCCGCTCGACACGCCGCCCGTGTCATTGCGGATGGCACCCGGCAGGCCTACCTTTGCCGAAGGCCAGGTGGCCGCGCGTGAGCTCCCGTGCCACGTGCGACGAGTGGAGGAACCCGTGAGCAGCACCGAGAACGCCGAGACAGCAGCCGGCGTCCCGCAGCGAGCGCAGGGCCTCCTGTTCGACGACGACCTGCCCGATCTCGACACCGCGACCGGCTACCGCGGGCCGACCGCCTGCCGTGCCGCAGGCATCACCTACCGGCAGCTCGACTACTGGGCCCGGACCGGCCTGGTGGAGGCGTCCATCCGGCCCGCCACGGGCTCGGGCACGCAGCGCCTGTACTCGTTCCGCGACATCCTCGTGCTCAAGGTGGTCAAGCGACTCCTCGACACCGGTGTCTCGCTCCAGCAGATCCGCACCGCGGTCAGCCACCTGCGTGAGCGCGGGGTCGACGACCTGGCGCAGATCACGCTCATGTCGGACGGCGCGTCGGTGTACGAGTGCACGTCGGCGGACGAGGTCATCGACCTGGTCCAGGGTGGTCAGGGCGTCTTCGGCATCGCCGTCGGCCGCGTCTGGCGCGAGGTCGAGGGTTCGCTCGCGGAGCTCCCCACGGAGCGTGCCGAGGACGACGAGACGCCCGCGGCCCCCGGCCAGGACGAGCTCGCGCTGCGGCGTCAGGCCCGCTCGGCGGGCTGACTCCTTCGGGGAGTCAGCGCCTCGGCGCGCGCAGCGCGCGGTCGAGGAGGGCGTCGAACGTGCCGGCCAGCTCGGCTGCCGCTGCGCCTGGCCACGCGTGCACCGGCTGTGCCGCACCCTGCGCCTGCTGTAGCGCGGCGCGCTCGGGAACGAACGGGTTCAGCACCAGAGGACCGTAGAGGTTCTGCAGCTCCTCGAGGCGGTAGGCCTGCTCGATCGAGCGGGCACGCACCCGGTTGACGACGATGCCCAGGGGCTGCAGGCCCGGTGCGGCCGTCCGGCGCAGCTCGTCGATGGTCCGCATCGCGCGACCCACCGCCATCACGGCGAACAGCCCCGGCTCGGTGACGACCAGGGCGCGGTCGCACGCGGTCAGACCGGTGCGCGTCAGGCTGCCGAGCGAGGGTGGGCAGTCCACCAGGACCAGGTCGTACCCGCGGATCCACGGCAGCGCGTACCGCAGCCGGTCGACGTCCGTGGACTGGAGGCGGTCGTGGACGGCCGAGCGCTCGGAGCCCGCGAGAACGTCGAGGCCGTCGTCGGCCCAGGTGCTCAGCACGGTCGCCGCGGCGATCGAGTGCTCGTTCGCGTCGGCCAGCACGTCGGCGACGTCGCCGCCGTCGGGCTGCGTGCCCAGGGCCATCGTGCTGTCGCCCTGGGGGTCCAGGTCGACGACGAGCGTGCGCAGCCCTCGTTCGAGCGCCGCCGAGGCCAGGCCCAGCGTCACCGACGTCTTGCCCACGCCACCCTTGAGACTGCACACCCCGAGCACCAGCACGGTCGTCACCGTACCGTCATTCGTCCGCCGGGCGGAGCACCGGACGCGCCGGCGCCCGTGCCCGCGTCGGGTGACGACGGCTCGTTGACCAGGCGCGTCGGTGACCGACGCGGCAGACTTGCTCGCATGACGACGCTCACCCGCTGGTCGCACGCCTGCATCCGACTGGACCGGGGGAGCGACGCCCTGGTCATCGATCCGGGCATGTTCACGGACCTCGCGGCCGCACTCGACGGCTGCTCGGCGATCCTCGTGACGCACGAGCACGCCGACCACCTCGAGGTCGACGGGGTCGCGGCCGCGGTCGCCGCAGGCGCCGAGGTGTGGGCCCCGGAGCCGGTGCTGGCCCTGCTGCGCGAGGCCGGCGCCGACGCGTCGCGGCTGCACGCGGTCGCGGACGGCGACGAGATCCGGGCGGGCGGCTTCGACGTCCGCGTCGTGGGGGAGTGGCACGCCTCGATCCACCCCGACATCCCGCTCTTCGCGAACGTCGGCTACCTGGTCGAGCGCGTCCTGCACCCGGGCGACTCGTTCGTCACGGTCGAGCCCGGCGCCGTCGACGTCCTGCTGACGCCGCTCGCCGGCCCGTGGCTGAGCAGCGAGGAGACCATCGACTACGTGCGCGAGGTCGCCCCGAAGCGTGTCGTCGTCATCCACGACGCCCACCTGTCCGACGCGGGCCGCGGGCTCTACGGGTCGCTCGTCGAGCGGCTCGGGGGAGCAGGTGCACCCGTCCTCCTCGCCCCCGGGGAGTCGATCGATCTGGAGGAGAACGCATGAGCGAGCAGACGCCCCACGAGGTTCCCGAGCTGGAGTTCGACGAGGACATCCCGCCGCGCCCGGAGGAGGAGATCGCGGACGTGGCGCGCGCCACACCGGATCCCGAGGGACACGGCGACCCCGCCTGACGGTTCGGAACGGGCGGATACGGCATCCTGTCCACGTGCAGATCAGACGCGTGGGCGAGGACGACTGGGCGTTGATCCGGGACGTCCGGCTGCGCGCGCTGAGCGAGGATCCGGGCGTGTTCGGGTCGTCGATCCAGCGTGAGCAGATGTTCAAGGAGTCTCACTGGCGCATGCGCGCGCGCACGGTGTCCACCTGGATCGCCGTGGACGCCACCGGTGTCGGTCGGGGGATCGTGTCCATGCTGCTCGAGCCCGGCTCGCCGGTCGACGACCGCCACGTCGTGGGCCTGTGGGTCGCACGCGAGGTCCGTCGCCAGGGGATCGGCTGGCGGCTGCTGGACGCCGCCCGGGCTGCTGCGGCCGACGAGGACGCCCGGACGCTGTCGCTGTGGGTCGTCGACGACAACCACGCCGCCGGCGACCTCTATGTCCGTGCCGGCTTCGCGCGCACGGGCGAGCGTCACGAGCTGCAACGCGAGCCGGCCCGCATCGAGGAGCGCTACGAGCTGACGCTGCGCTGACGCGTCGCCGGACTCGCTCTCGAGTCGTGAGTCAGTCGACCGCGATCGGCTCGATCGGCTGCGTATCACACGCCGGGGCGCGGCCGGGTTGCTGGCGGCGGTCCCAACTGGCTGTTCGGGCCTGGCAGTGGGGGAGCGCAGGCTGCCGTGACGAATGTCGATCCTGGTCGATGCCTGGTGAGAGGCGACCGCCCAGTAGGTGCGCTGTCGGCATCGGGATCGCGGGTGTGCGACGTGCACAGCGGCCCGCGTCGACGCGTTCGTGCCCTGCGACCGGCGATATGAGCGATAAAGAGTGTGGTGTGCGTGTGCGGCGTCAGGCAGGCTGGCCCGAGTCAACCTGAGGGAGTGGTCATGTCGACCGACTATGTGGCGACCAACATGCGCAACTGGGACGAGCGCGTCCAGGATCATCTGGTCGCCTATGGCGCCGATGACTTCGTGCGGGACCCGGGCGCCATGTGGGCCGGTATGGAGGCGATACTGCTCGCTCCGTATGTGCCGGGCGGCTCGTTCGTGGATGTCGACATGGCACACATGCAATGCCACATCGGTACGGACACGATCAGCTTCGCGCGGCGTGGTGCCCGTATCGTCGGGACCGATCTCTCAGGTGAGGCGATTCGCGCGGCGCGGGATCTTGCCGAGCGGGCGGGGACCCCCAACGCATCGTTCGTCCAGTGCGCGAACGAGGACGCACCTGATGTTCTCGGCCGCCGGTTCGACGTGGTCTTTACCTCTGTCGGTGTGCTCGCGTGGCTTGCGGACCTGGATTCGTGGGCGCGCAGCGTGCAGAAGCTACTGCGACCGGGCGGAGTGTTCCTCGTCTACGACGCACACCCGATGCTCAACGCGATGGAGTACGAGCGGGAGGACGGCAAGCTCGTTGTCGGCGAACCGTATTTTCGCTCGGACGCGCCTGGCAGGTTCGACGACGGTGTCACCTACGCGAGCGAAACCTTGATGGACAACGCCGTGACCTACCAGTGGCCACACGACCTCGGAGAAATCTTGGGCTCGCTGTTGAGCGCGGGCTTGCGGATCGAGGCGTTCGGCGAGCACGAGTCCATTCCGTGGAAGGCATTGCCCGCAATGGTTTTGACGGATGCAGGGTGGGCACTGCCCACGGGCGGCCCTCGGATCCCGCTCATGTTCTCGGTGATCGCCCGACGACCGTAGCGGCCGAGCGTGGGATCAGGTGCGACATGGTGCCTCACCGCGCTCTGTGCGTGTGCGGCGGCGGCAGCCCGCGGAGAGTAGGCCTTGCGGGCGACGAAGGCGTCGGGGCGTCCCGTACCGAGGGAGGCGGACCGTGTGACTCCGATGTTTCACCCGCACGGAATGTCATAATGTACATTATCGGCGTTTCCGCAGGGCGGATGCTGAGAAGCCTCATGGGGCCTCGCGACGGCGTGGCGACGGCTGCGGCGCGAGCCAGAGGCCGTCGCGCATGAGGGTTCGCCCTTCGAGCTCGGCGACGTCGCGCCACGCCTGGATGCGCACCGGGCGCAGCACCAGGAAGACGTAGGCGTCGTCGCCGCGCGGGTCCCAGTCGGCCTGACGTCCGTACGCGTCGCCCAGCGACGGCTCGTCGTCCACCGGCACGCAGCGGTCCAGCGTGGCGTCGACGACGACGACGTCGCGCGTCGGGCCGATTCCCAGCCGTGCCCTGCCCGAGGTGACGACGTTGCGTGCGGTCAACGACCGGCCCTCCACGGCGAGCAGGATTCGCTCGTCGTGCCAGGCGATCGTCAGCGGGACCAGGTGCGGCGCGCCGTCGGCCGAGGCCGTCGCGACCCATGCGTCGGCGGTTGGTGCGGTCAGCGCCGACAGCGCGTCGGCCGTGCGGGTCGCGACGTCCCGCGGTGCAGGGCTCACGCGGGCTTCTGGTTCAGGCGGATGAGGTTGCCGGACGGATCACGGAATGCGCAGTCCCGGATGCCGTACGGCTGGTCCATCGGTTCCTGGACGACGTCCACGTCCATGCCCTGGACGCGGTCGAAGGTCGCGTCGAGGTCGTCGGTCGACAGGATCAGGGTGGCGAACGTGCCCTTCGCCATCATCTCGGCGACCGTCCGGCGCTCGTCGTCCGTCACGCCGGGAGTCGCCTGCGGCGGGTACAGGACGACGGAGACGTCGGGCTGCTCGGCGGGGCCGACGGTGATCCAGTGCAGACCGTTGTAGCCGACGTCGTTGCGCACCTCGAAGCCGAGGACGTCGCGGTAGAAGGCCGTCGCGGTGTCGGGGTCGTCGTGCGGCAGGAAGCTGGAGTGGATCGTGATCGTCATGGTCGTCACGCTAGTGCGCGGCCAGCGGCCCGGCTTCTCGATTCCTGACCGGTTCGCGCTGCCGCGTCGGGCGCGTGACCTCGCGGGACACGCATCCGGGCAGTCCCGCGCTCTCGTCCGCGTACTCGCTGCGGTACACGCTGGGCGGGACTCCCACGAGCTCGGTGAAGCGCGTGCTGAACGTGCCCAGCGACTGGCAGCCGACCGCGAAGCAGACGTCCGTGACGCTCAGGTCTCCCCTGCGCAGCAGCACCATGGCCCGTTCGATCCGACGGGTCATCAGGTAGGCGTACGGCGACTCGCCGTAGGCGGCGCGGAACTGCCGGCTCAGGTGGCCTGCCGACATGTGCGCGCCGCGCGCCAGCTCCTCGACGTCGAGGGGCTGCGCGAACTCGCGGTCCATCCGGTCGCGCACACGGCGGAGCAGCGCCAGGTCGCGCAGCCGTGGGTCGGTCGAGGTCGTCATCGTCTCGATCGTGCCACGTGGCGTCAGGCGCCCGAGGCGCCCGCCGCGTCGGTCGTCAGGTACGTGCCGTCGCCCCGGGTCACGAGGCCGTCTGCGAGCCTCAGCACCTCGCAGACCAGGGCACCCGTGTGGTTGCGGTAGTTGATGACCACCGTGTCGACGCCCACGTACAGGTCGTTGAGCTCGAAGTGCAGGTCAGGGATGCGGTGCAGGCCCAGGGCCCAGTACTCCCCGATCGCCTCCCGTCCCACCAGCACTCCCCCGGTCTCCGGCAGGAGCTGCGCGGCGACGGGCGACGTGAAGATCGCGTCCTCGGCGAAGTGGTTGACGAGCTCGTCGACGTCATGGGCGTTCCAGGCGTTGAGCCAGGCGCGGGCGAACGACTGCGCGGCGGTGATGTCCATCCGCCCATCCTCGCGCGCACTCCCTCGTGCTCGGTACCGCCGTTCGGAGCGTGTCGGCAACTCACAGGCATCTGGCAGGCTCGAGGAGTCCGGAAGCAGCGTGGGCAACGCGACGTTGTCATGCCTGGACGACGACCTCGAAGGAGAACCATGCCCGACTACGGCCACGACCTGGCCTTCGGCAGCTTCCTGACCCCGCAGGCGAACGACCCCCAGCAGGTGGTCGGGCTCGCGGTCGCAGCCGAGCACCACGGGCTGGACCTCGTCACGTTCCAGGACCACCCCTACCAGCCTGCGTTCCTCGACACCTGGACGCTGCTGACGTGGGTCGCGGCGGCGACGAGCCGGGTGCAGGTGGCCGGGAACGTCCTCAACCTGCCGCTGCGGCAGCCGGCGGTGCTGGCCAAGTCGGCCGCGAGCCTCGACCTGCTCTCCGGTGGCCGCGTCGCCCTGGGGCTCGGGTCGGGCGCGTTCTGGGACGCGATCGTGTCGATGGGCGCGCCGCGGATGACGCCGGGTGAGGCGGTGACCGCGCTCGACGAGGCCATCGACGTGATCCGCGGCCTGTGGGACACCGACACGCGCGGCGTCCTGCGCGCGGGCGGCGAGCACCACGCCGTCGTGGGTGCCAAGCGCGGCCCCGCGCCGGCCCACGACATCCCCATCTGGCTCGGTGCGTACAAACCGCGCATGCTCGCCCTGGTCGGGGCCAAGGCGGACGGCTGGCTGCCCAGCCAGGGCTACCTGCAGCCCGGCCAGCTTGCCGAGGGCAACGCACGCATCGACGCGGCCGCCGCCGCGGTGGGCCGCGACCCGCGGGAGATCCGACGGCTGCTGAACCTGGGCGGTCGAATGCCCGCGAGCGTGGACGCGTGGGTCGACGAGCTGCTCCCCCTCGTCGTCGACGACGGCGTCTCCACCTTCATCCTCGGCACCGACGACGAGCGTGCGCTCGCCGTGTTCGGCGAGGAGCTCGCCCCCGCGCTGCGCGCCGCGGTGGCCGCCGAGCGGCGTTCCGCCGGGACGACGACGGGAGCGGTCCGCCCTGCGTCCGCCCTGGCCAAGCGCGTGCCGGGGATCGACTACGACGCCATCCCGGACTCCCTGGCCGGCAGCGTCGTCGAGCCCGGCGACCGCGGGTACAGCGCCGTGCGCTCGACGTACATCTGGGCCGGCAGCCCGGGTCTCGTCGTCCGGGCGCGCAGCACGGACGAGGTCGCTCAGGCGCTGGTGTTCGCGCGCACCCAGGACGTGCCGCTGGCCGTCCGCTCCGGCGGCCACGGGATCGCCGGCCGGTCGACGAACGACGGCGGCATCGTGATCGACCTGGGCGCTCTCGACGGGGTCGAGGTACTCGACCGGAACCGTCGTCTCGTCCGCCTCGGTGCCGGCGCGCACTGGGGTGACGTCGCAGCGAAGCTGTCACCGCTCGGGATGGCCATCAGCTCCGGCGACTACGGCGACGTCGGTGTCGGCGGCCTCGTCGTCGCCGGCGGTCAGGGTCTGCTGGGGCGTTCCTACGGCCTCACGCTCGACCACGTGGTCGCGGCGGAGGTGGTGCTCGCGGACGGTTCGGTGGTGCGTGCCACGGCCGACGACCACCCCGACCTGCTGTGGGCCGTGCGCGGCGCCGGTGCCGCCGTGGGCATCGTCACCTCGGTCGACATCGAGGCGGCCGCCGTCGGCGACGTCGTCCTCGCGACCTTCGTCTACGACGCCACCGACACGGCAGACCTGCTGCTGACCTGGTCCCAGCTCGTCGAGGACTCACCCTGGGAGCTCACCAGCTTCCTCACCCTCGTGCCCGCCCGCCCCGACCAGCCGCCGATCGCGCAGGCCATGACCGTCTGGGCGGGCGACGACACCGACGCCGCCGTCGCCGCTCTCGAGCCCTTCCTGGGCGTCGCTCCCGTGCTCCAGCAGCAGGCCAACCTGCTCCCCTACTCAGGTGTCGTGCAGGCGCACCACTCCCGCCACGACGGCGGCGCCCCGGCGAACATCCGCGGCGGCCTCGTCGAGCACGTCACGCCGGACGTCGCGCGCGTCCTGGCCGACCTGCTGCGCGCCGGCGAGACCCAGATGCTGCAGCTGCGCGCCGTCGGCGGCGCGGTCAACACCGTGCCCGCCGACGCGACCGCGTACGCCCACCGCACCCAGAGCTTCTCGCTGTCGGCCATGACGACCGCATCGCGGCGTCCGGCGCTCGATCGCCGGTGGGACCAGCTCGGGGAAGCCGTCACGGGCGTCTACCGGAGCTTCGACCTGGGTGACGACCGCCTCGAGCGGGTGTATCCCCCGGTGACGCTCGAGCGGCTGCGCGCCGTGGCGCGGCGATACGACCCCGACGGGGTGTTCGGTCACGACCTGCCGCTCGACGTGCCACGATGACGCGATGAGCACCGACGACGTCACCGCCCTGATCGCCACCGTCGAGGCGCAGGAACGCGAGCTGGAGTTCACGACCTTCGACAACGACGACGCATGGCGGCTCGGCTGCCTGCTGGTGGAGCTCGCGATCACGCGCGACCTGCCTGTCACCGTCGACGTCCGGCGCGGGACGCAGCAGCTCTTCCACGCCGCGCGTCCCGGGACGGTCGCGGACAACGACTCGTGGATCGAGCGCAAGGTGCGGGTCGTCGAGCGGTTCGGGGCCTCGTCGTTCCTCGTCGGGCTGCGCTCGCGCGCTCGCGGCACGACCTTCGCGCAGCAGCACGACCTGCCGCACCAGCAGTTCGCGGCGCACGGCGGCTCGTTCCCCGTGCGTGTCCGCGGTGTGGGCATCGTCGGCGCGGTCACCGTGTCCGGTCTCCCCCAGGCCGACGACCACGCCCTCGTGGTGGAGGGCATCCGCGCGTTCCTCGCGTGACCACAGCCACCCGCGGCGGGTAGCTCCGTCCACAGATGTGGCGCGCGCCCGTCGTGCCGGTGCGGGCGGTCTGACGCTGGGTGCATGACGACGACACCACGCGAGCACGACTGGAGCGACGACTGGGCGCAGGAGGAGTGGCCCGACGACTGGGCGCCACAGGTTCCCTGGGCTGCCTCCCCCGGCTGCCACTGCGGGTGCCCGGGCCGTGCGCCGGGCTTCGACGACGGCGGCCCCGACGACGACCTGATCTACCCCGTGGGGACCGTGCTCGGCGACGGTGAGACGGCGCTGGACGTGCTGCTCCCCCTCATCGGTCCCGAGCGGGCCGGCCCCGCGACGCTGTGGGCGCTGCTCGTCGACGAGGACGACCGCACCCTTCCGGTGGTGATCCCGTTGGACGACACCCCGGCCCGGCCGGACGCGGTGCTCGCGAGCGACCTGGTCGCCGCGCTCGCCCTGATCCTGGCTGAACGCGCCCCGGACGGCGGGCTGGTGTTCGCGGTCGTCCGTCGAGCGGGCGGCGACCGCGGGACGGTGGAACGCGGGTGGGTGCAGGTGCTCGCGCAGGCGTGCGAGGCGCAGGGCGTGCGGTTGCGCGGCGTGTGCGCCGTAGGCCGGCACCGCGCGCGGGTGCTGCGCTGGTGACGTGGTCGGTCCGAGTCGCGGGGTCAGGACTCCGCGACGTCGTCGAGCACGGCGAGCTGCTCGAGGGTCGGCTCCCACAGGATCGAGGCGACGTTCGCGCGGACCTGGTCGGGCGTGCGGGCGCCGGCGATCACCGAGCCGACCGCGGGCTGCGCCGCGAGGCCGCCGAGGGCCAGCGTCGGCAGGTCGACCTCCCACTCATGAGCGAGGCGCTGCAGCGCCTCGACCCGGTCGAAGTCGGCCGCGACCAGACGTGCGGGCATGCGCTCGAGCCTGCTTCCCGCGGGTGCGGGCTCGCCACGGCGGTACTTGCCCGTGAGCAGGCCGGAGGCGAGCGGTACGTACGGCAGGATCCCGACGCCGGCGCTCTCCGCGGCCGGCACGAGCTCGCGCTCGGCGTCCCGGTCCAGCAGGTTGTACCGGTTCTGGGCCGAGACGAACGGCGTCAGGCCCTCGGTACGTGCGACCCAGTCCGCCTCCGTGATCTGCCAGGCGGCGAAGTTCGACGATCCGAGGTAGCGGACCTTGCCCTCGGTGACCAGGTCGTGGAGCGCGGCGAGCGTCTCCTCGATCGGGGTGAGCGGGTCGGGGGCGTGGAGCTGGTACAGATCGATGTAGTCCGTGCCCAGCCGGCGCAGCGAACCCTCGACCGCCCGGCGGACGTAGCGTCGCGAGCCGCGCGCACCCCAGTCAGGCCCGTTGAGGCCACGGGTGTCCATGCCGAACTTGGTGGCGATCATCACGTCGTCGCGCGACCCCGCGAGGGCGGCGCCGAGCAGCGACTCGCTCTGGCCGGGCTCGCCGCCGTAGACGTCAGCCGTGTCGAAGAACGTCACCCCCGAGTCCAGCGCCGCGCTGACCAGCGGCGCGACCTCGTCGGGATGAAGCGTGGCGCCGAACGTGTTGCAGCCCAGGCCCGCAGTCGATACCGTCAGCCCGCTGTCGCCCAGCCGACGGTGCGTCATGGTGGTGGCGGAAGTCACCCCCGCAGACTAAGCCCGCGCAGTGCTCCCGGCGTGCGTTCACGAAGCCTTCACGCCAGGCTGGAACACTAGGACGGCACCCACCGTTGAAACCGGTGGTAGCACCCACACTCGACGGCCGAGACCCGGCACGGAGGTCCCCAAGATGGCGAACAGGTCCCTGCGCGGCATGCGCATCGGGTCCCAGAGCATGGAGTCCGAGGACGGCGTCGACTTCGCCCCTCGTCTCCAGGCGCACTACGACTGCCCCAACGGGCACACGATCATCCTGCCGTTCTCGGTCGAGGCCGACGTACCGGTGGTGTGGGAGTGCCGGTGCGGCGCCGAGGCGTTGCTGCGCGATGCTGACCAGCCCGAGGTCAAGGCCGGCAAGCCGGCTCGTACCCACTGGGACATGCTGCTCGAGCGCCGCACGATCGGTGAGCTCCAGGAACTGCTCGACGAGCGGCTGGACCTGCTCCGCTCCGGCAAGCTGCGCCGCAGCGCCTGAGACCGCAGCGCCGTGACGACCGGCCCGCTCAGGCGGGCCGACGCAGGATTCGACGGAACGCTCCCGCCACCTGGCGGGAGCGTTCTGCTATCCCCCAGCGGGTGACCGAGACGAGTGCCTCGACGACGATGGCGCGGCTCATCTTGGACGCCCCGGCCGCTCGCTCGACGAAGGTGATGGGGATCTCCACGGTCCGTGCTCCGGCGCGGACCGCCCGCCACGACATGTCGACCTGGAAGCCGTAGCCCTGCGACTGGACCTCGCCGAGCGGGATCCGGCGCAGCAGGTCGGCGCGGTACGCGCGGAACCCGCCCGTCGCGTCGTGCAGCGGGATGCCCAGCATGATGCGGGTGAAGGTGTTGGCCCCGCGGGAGAGGATCTCGCGGTTCTTCGGCCAGTTCACCACCGAACCACCCGGCACCCAGCGCGAGCCGAGCACCAGGTCGGCGTCGTCGACCGCCGCGAGCAGCAGCGGCAGGTCCTGCGCGCGGTGGCTGCCATCGGCGTCCATCTCGCAGATGACCTCGTAGTCCCGCTCGAGCGCCCACCGGAACCCGGCGACGTAGGCCGTGCCCAGACCGAGCTTGCCGGAGCGGTGCATGACGTGGATCTCGCGTGGCGCCGTGTCGTCGGCGGCGATCTTCTCCACCAGCGCGCCCGTGCCGTCCGGCGACCCGTCGTCGACGACCAGGATGTGCGCGTCGGGCACGTGCTGTGCGAGCCGTTCGAGCGCACCGGGGATCGACTCGAGCTCGTTGTACGTGGGGATGACGACCAGGGTGCGCCGGCTCATGCCATCACGCCCCGGTCGGAACGGCGCACGCGCGACGCGCCCACGGCGCCCGCGACGACGGCCGCGACGGCCAGTGCCTCGGCGATCCATGCCGGCCAGCCGCCCAGCCTGGTGGCCGGCGTCATGGTGTCACGCAGCGGCAGCGTCGCCACCATCTGCTCCGCGGTGAACAGACCGGTCTGCTGGCTCACCGCGCCGTTCGGGGCGATGACCGCGCTGACACCGACGGTCGAGATCTGCACGGTCGCTCGGCCGTGCTCGATGGCGCGGATGCGCGACATCGCGAGCTGCTGCGTGGACTCGTCGGAGTACCCGAACGTCGCGTTGTTGGTCTGCACCACCAGCACCTCTCCCCCGGCGCGGACAGCGTCACGCACCAGTGCGTCGTAGGCGACCTCGAAGCAGATCACGTCGCCGATACCGACCGTGCGTCGAAGTCGCGCCGAGTCCAGCGGGATGTAGCCGGGTCGGTCACCCGGGATCATGTCACGAGTCACCAGGTCGACGGCACTCGAGAAGTGCCGGACGAACGAACGCATCGGGATGTACTCGGCGAACGGCGCCGGATGCTGCTTCGAGTAGCTCGCGACCACGCCTTGTCCCGGCTCCCACAAGACTGCGGTGTTGTAGCGACCGCCAGACTCTGGATACTGGACGGTCCCGATCAGCATCGGCGCGTCGACGGCCTTCGCGGCGTCGTCGATCGCCTTGCCCGCGGCCGCGTCCGCCTGGGGGTCGATGTCCGTGCCGTTCTCCGGCCAGAGCACCAGGTCGAGGTCGCCCGGCTGCACCTGGTCGAGCAGGGCGTACGTCCCCTGGAGGTGGTTGTCGAGCACGGCGGCCCGCTGCCCGAACGCGTCGAGGCCCTGGCCCGGCACGTTCCCCTGCACGGCGCCGACCTTCAGGGTGCCCGTCTGAGCCTGCGTGGCCAGCGGCACGCTCAGGCCGACGAGCAGCAGGGCGATCCCGAGCGCGAAGGCGCCCGCGGTGCGCAGCGAACGCAGGCGACGCGCGCTGATCACGGCTCGCGCCAGGACCACCCCGACGAGCGCTGTCAGCCCGCTCAGCAGCGGCACGCCGCCCCAGGACGCGAACGCGGCGAGCGGTGCGTCGGCCTGGCTGAACGCGAGGCGCCCCCACGGGAAGCCGCCGAACGGACCGAGCGCCCGCAGCTCCTCGACCGCGACCCACAGGAGCACGAACACCGCGGCCTGCCAGGCGCCCGACCGCCACACGGCGTAGCCGCGCCGTGCCCAGGACCAGGCGGCTCCGAAGATCGCCAGATAGCACGCCTCGGCGATGCTGAGCGCGAACCACGGCACGACCCCGACCGCGTCCCCCGCCCAGACGATCAGCGGGACGAAGAACGCGAGCCCGAACACCAGCCCGACCAGCGCGTTCCAGCGGGCGCTGTCACGGCGGAGCGCCAGGTACAGCAGCGCGACTCCGACATAGGCGAGGCCCCACCAGCCGGGCGACGGGAAGGCCAGGCGTGTCAGGTAGCCGCCGACGGCTGCGAGGACGAGGGTCCACCAGCGGGCGGGTTCAGCGGTGGGCACGGCGTCAGGCTACGGCAGCGGACCGGGTGCGCCGAAAAGCGCCTGTCTGACGAGCCCCTGCCTCGGGGAGATCTCGACCGACCGGCCCGCGTGTCCTTCGTACCGGCGGCGCCCAGGGGCGGGCCGTTGTCTACTGAACACGCGGGCCCGGTCGGAGCCCCGAGATCCACCGTCGGCTCCCTGCGGGAGTCCCGGGACAACGTCGTCGACGGTTCCGCGGTGGTGGGTCAACGAGCAACCTACCGGCTGTCCAGGACGTGTCAAGGGTGCGTCACCGCAGGTCACAGACCTCCATGCAGGTCATGGCGCCCGGTTTGGGTGGTTGGTGACTGGTCGGTTCGGCGTGTCGCCGCGCGTGTCGCGCGATCGGGGTCCGTTCGGGTCGCCGACGCGGCGAGCCGAAGCCACGGAATCACCCGCTCAGCCCAACGCGTCGAAGATCGTGAGCCCGTCGCGGACCGTGCGCACGCACCGCGCGGGCTCGGTGTCGTCGCCGTCCGGCGCGAGAGCGGGCAGCAGCGGGATCCCGGCCCGGGCGTCGGGGCTCCACGCGGACAGCCGTCCGTCGGGCGCCTGCACGACGAGCTCGTCGGCCTCCCACACGGCGAGGTGAGCCGGCGACCCGACCCGCAGCTCACCGACGTGATCGTGGCCGGCCAGCCGCCACCCGCCGCGCGACGACGCACGGAAGGCTGCTCGCGCGCTGATCCGCTGGTCGATCTCGTGGTGGAACGACGCGGCCCGCACGCCGCCCCACGGATCCAGCGGCGTGACGGGCGAGTCGGAACCGAACGCGAGCGGGACACCGGCAGCGGCGAGGTCCGCGATCGGGTTGAGCGCAGCGGCCCGGCCCGGTCCCAGGCGGGTGGCGTACATCCCGGCCGTGCCGCCCCATGCCGCGTCGAACGCCGGCTGGATGCTCAGCCGGACCCCCATGAGCACGAGCGTCGCGAGCGTCGCGGCGTCGATCATCTCGGCGTGCTCGAGCCGCACCCCGGTCCGTGCGAGCGCGGCCGCCCCCTCGACGTCGGCGGCCGCGCGCAGGCCCAGCAGCACCTCGTCCATCGCGGCGTCCCCGATCACGTGGAAACCGGCCTGCGCCCCCGCGCGGGACACCGCCGTCAGGTGGTTCGCGATCTGCCCGGCGTCCAGGTAGAGGGTGCCGCTCTCCCCCGGCGCGTCCGTGTACGGGCGGCGCAGCGCGGCCGTGCGGGACCCGATCGAGCCGTCGACGTTGAGATCGCCGCCGATGCCCGTCAGGCCGGGGATCGCCGCGAGGACCTCGCGAGCGTCGTCGACGGTCCCGCACAGCTCGCCCCGGTACGCGACCAGGTGCGGGAGCCCGTCCCGGGCATCGGCGGTCAGCTCGAGGAGCTCGACGAGGCCGGCACGCGTGTCGATCGACGGCGCGCTGTGCTCGTGCACGGAGACGATCCCGCGCGCTGCGGCGTGCTGCAGCGCGCGGCGGTAGAGCGCCGTGCGACGATTCGCCGAGACCGCCCGTGCGTGGTCCCGCGCCGCGTGGTGGGCGTCGCGGACGACGAGGCCGTCGTCGCTCCAGCCCTCTGCACGGTCGGCGCCGGACGCGGCGGCCAGGGACGACGACACGACCGCCGAGTGCACGTCGACGCGCGCCAGGTAGACCGGCGCACCGGATGCCGCGGCGTCGAGCTCCGCGCGCGTCGGCGGGCGGCGCTCCGGCCAGGCCAGCTCGTCCCAGCCGAAGCCCAGGACCGGCCTGCCGCTCGCGTCGTCCGCCGCACGGCGGACTGCTGCGAGGGCGTCGGCGAGCGTGTGGACGCCGCCGGCGGGACTGAGGTCGATGCTCTCCAGCGCGAGCCCGGTCTCCAGGACGTGCACGTGCGCGTCGACGAAGCCGGGGGTCACGAGCCGGCCGTCCAGGTCGACGACCTCGTCGGCGCGGGCGGCGAAGCCGTCGGCGGTGTCCTCCGCGCCGAGCCAGGCGATGACGCCGTCCTCCACGAGCAGGGCTTCGGCGAACGGGTCGGCGGACGTGTGGATGACGCCGCGGCGGTACAGGGTCGAGCTCACCGCCACACGATAGGGCGTCAGACCGACGAGTACGCCACGACGCCTCGGCGCAGCGAGTCCACTGCCTTGGCCGCGGTGGTGCGCATGCGGTCCGTCGGCGCCGACTGGCTGAGCTGGTCGAGCACGTCGATCACCTGCTTGCACCACCGCACGAAGTCGCCGGCGCTGAGCTCGCTGCCCCGCAGGACCGCGTCGAGGCTGCGCCCCGCGGCCCAGCGGTGGATCGACTCGACCAGGCCCATGTCCAGCGCGCTCGTCGCCTCGATCCGGTGCGCGGCCTCGAGGTCGTCGAGCTCGGACCAGGTGCGCACGGTCGCCTCCAGCGCGCGCCCCAGACGTCCCTCGGGACCGCCGGGCACGCGCGGCTCGGCGTTCTCGTCGCGCCGGGAGCGGAACACGAGCGTGGACACGGCGGCGGCGAGGCCTGCGCCGTCGAGCTCGTCCCACGCGCCGGAGCGCACGCACTGCGCCAGGAGCAGGTCGTTCTCGGCGTAGAGCCGGCGCAGCCAACGACCGTCGTCGGTCACCGTGAGGGCCCCGTCGGACGACGTGAGGTACCCCAGGCGGACCAGGACGTCGCAGATGCGGTCGAAGACGGCCGCGATCGACCCGGTACGTCCGGCGATCCGCCCGACGAGCGCCTCGTGCTCGCTCCTCAGCCGCGACCAGCGCTCGGCCCAGCGGGCGTGCTCGTCACGGTCCGGGCAGGCGTGGCACGGGTGCTGGCGCAGCCGACGACGCAGGGCGGCGATCTGCTCGTCGTCGTGCGCAGCGGTCCGCTTGCGGCCCTGCCGGGCCGGACCGCGCTGCGGCTGGGCGAGGTCGTCGGTCGCGGCCCGCAGGATGGCGGCGAGGTCGCGCCGGGACGACGGGACGCGCGCGTTGAAGCCCTTCGGCAGTCGCACGGCACCGACCGTCCTCGCCCCGCTGCCGACGTCCGCGACCGTGAGTCGACGGACCTGCCGGTCGAGAGTGAGGACCATGGGCCTGGGGCCGTCGAAGCCGGGTTTGCCGCCCGGGTCGATGACGACGACGTGGCTGGGCCGGCGGCCGAACGGCACCTCCAGGACGTCGCCCGGCGACAGGCCCTCGAGCGTGCGGGCCACCTCGGCGCGGCGCGCGGCGGCACCTGCCTTGGTCGCCTCCCGCTCGCGCGTCGTGATCTCCCGGCGGATCTCCATGTACTCGGCGAAGTCGCCCAGGTGGCAGCGCATCGCCTCCTCGTAGCCCTCCAGCGCCTCGGCGTGCGACTGCGCCTGACGCGCGAGCCCGACGACGCCGCGGTCGGCCTGGAACTGTGCGAACGACGTCTCCAGCACCTCGCGGGCGCGTTCACGGCCCATCTGGCCGATGAGGTTGGCGGCCATGTTGTACGTCGGCCGGAAGCTCGACCGCAGCGGGTACAGGCGCTTGGACGCGAGGCCGGCGAGCTGCACGGGGTCCAGCCCGGGGTGCGCGACGACGACCGCGTGGCCCTCGGTGTCGATGCCGCGCCGTCCGGCCCGTCCGGTGAGCTGCGTGTACTCCCCCGGTGTCACGTCGACGTGGTTGGAGCCGTCCCACTTGACGAGCTTCTCCAGCACGACCGACCGGGCGGGCATGTTGATGCCCAGCGCGAGCGTCTCCGTGGCGAACACAACCTTGACGAGCCCGCGCGAGAACAGGTCCTCCACCGTCTCCTTGAACAGCGGCAGCATGCCCGCGTGGTGCGACGCGATGCCGCGCGTGAGCGCCTCGGCGATGTCCCAGTAGCCCAGGACGCCCAGGTCCTCCGGCGGGATCGCGGCCGAGCGCTCCTCGACGATCATCCGGATCTGGGCCTGCTCGGCCGGGCTCGTCAGACGCACGCCGGCGGCCAGGCACTGCTGGACGGCCGCCTCGCAGCCCGCGCGGGAGAAGATGAAGACGATGGCCGGCAGGAGGCCTTCCTCGGCCAGCACGTCGACGACGGCGAAGCGTGGCGTCGGTCTGCCACCCCCAGGGCGGGCCGGGCGGCCGGGCCGGTTGCCGCCCCGCCCCCGGTACCCGCGGTCGCCGGGTCCGCGCTGGTCGTCGGGCATCCGGCGGCGCAGCAGGGCCTGCAGGTCCGGGTTGATGGGAGGGTCCACCCCGGGGTCGGTGGGGTCCACGTGCCCGGCGTACAGCTCGAGGAGCTCGTCCCGTACCAGGACGTGCTGGCCGAGCGGGACGGGGCGGTGCTCGCTGACCACGACGGTCGTGTCGCCGCGCACCGTGGCCAACCAGTCACCGAACTCCTCGGCGTTGGACACGGTGGCCGACAGCGACACGAGCTGCACGTCCTCCGGCAGGTGGATGATCACCTCTTCCCACACCGGGCCGCGGAACCGGTCGGCCAGGTAGTGCACCTCGTCCATGACCACGAACCCGAGCCCGCCGAGCGTGGCCGAGCCCGCGTACAGCATGTTGCGCAGCACCTCGGTGGTCATCACCACGACGGGTGCGTCGCCGTTGATCGTCGTGTCGCCCGTCAGGAGGCCGACCTGCTCCGGACCGTAGCGCCGTACCAGGTCGCCGTACTTCTGGTTCGAGAGCGCCTTGATGGGCGTCGTGTAGAACGCCTTGCGACCGGCCGCGAGAGCCAGGTGCACGGCGAACTCCCCCACGACCGTCTTGCCCGCGCCGGTGGGCGCGGCGACCAGGACGCCGCTGCCGCGCTCCAGGGCCGCGCAGGCATCGAGCTGGAACGGGTCGAGCGGGAACGTGAGCAGCTCGCGGAACTGGCCGAGCTGGCCGCGCTCGTGCTCGGCGCGGCGCCGGGACGCCGCGTAGCGCTCGGCCGGCGACGGCTCGTCGGACGGGCGAGACGGCGCGAGCGGCGGCTCGGTGCGACCGGCAGAGGGACGGGACCGGCGGGAACGTGACGGCACGCGCCCACCCTAGGCGCGTGCGGCGCCGGAACTCAGCACAGGACGCGCAGCGCGCCGGGGACCACCTGCGCGAGCAGCGGCAGCGGACCGATCCGCTCACCGTCGGCGAAGGCGACCGGCGGCGGCGGACCCAGCTCGGGCGCCGGCTCGATGAGGATCGACCGGCTGCGTCGTACCTGGACCGCGGGGTGCCCGACGTGCTTGCCGGGGTAGATGCTCGGGAAGATCTTGACGACGCCGGGCTTGGTGAACGGCCCCGCGAGCACGACGTCCAGCAGCCCGTCGTCCACGACCGCGTCCGGCGCGATCTTCAGGCCGCCGCCGATCCAGGGCACGTTGGCCGCGGCGACGAGCGTCCCGGCGGACTCCCACGTGCCGTCGTCGAGCGTGATCCGGTAGCCGAACGGGCGGAACGAGCCCAGCTCGGCCACCAGGGCGCGCACGTAGCGCGCCGAGCCCCGGGGCCACGTCATCTCGTTGGCCCGCGCGTTCACCGCGGCGTCGATCCCGCAGGACAGGGCGCCGAGGAACCACTCGTAGGCGTTGGTGCCGGGTGTGCCGACGCGCACGGCGTCCACGGCGCGCGGCCCGTCGCGCAGGCCGGCCTCGACCACATGGACCGCCGCCGCGACGTCACCGCGGGGCAGGGCGAGGGTGCGCGCGATGTCGTTGCCCGTGCCCGCCGCGACGATGCCGAGCGGCAGGTCGGTGCCCGCCACGACGTTCACGCCGAGGTGCACCATGCCGTCCCCGCCGACGACGACGAGCGCGTCGAGACCCACCAAGGCCGCAGCGCGGGCGCGGTCGGTGGCCTGTTCGAGCGTCGGCCCGGACAGGTCGTCGACCCGGTGGCCGTGCTCCTCGAGCCGGCGGTGGACGTCCGTGCCCGTGCGCGCTCCACGTCCCTTGCCCGCCGTGGGGTTCACGACGAGCCCGATGCGACTCACAGGTCGTCGGGTGCGGCGGTCGTGGCCGCACGGCGGCGCTCGACGCGTCGGTCGTGCACGAGCCCGATCCCGAGGGCCAGGAAGTACAGGCCGCAGATGGGCACGGCCAGCAGGATCATCGACAGGACGTCGGGCGTCGGCGTCATCACGGCGGCGAAGACGAACGAGAGCAGGATGGCCCAGCGCCACCCCCGCGCCCACGTCCGCGCACGGACCACACCGCCGAGCGTGAGCGCGACCATGATGACCGGCAGCAGGAACGCGACCCCGAAGGCGAGCATGAACCGCATGACGAAGCTCAGGTAGGTCTGGGCGTCGATCAGGTTGGTGGCGCCCTTGGGGGTGAACTCCGTCAGGACGCGCACGGCGTTGGGGAGCACGAGCGCGGCGAACGTCGCGCCCGCCAGGAAGAGCGGCACCGCGGCGGCGAGGAACCCGTAGGTGCGGACCTTCTCCTTGTGGTTGAGGCCGGGGTTGATGAAGGCCCAGAGCTGGTACAGCCACCACGGGCTCGAGATGAGGACGCCCAGGAAGAAGGACACCTTCACCTGCATGTCGATCGCAGTCGCCAGGCCGGAGAAGTTGATCGAGACGATCGCGTCACGGGCCTTCGAGGCCTCGATGATCGGCTTCTGCAGCGCCTCGAACACCGGGTCGTAGAAGAACCAGCCGATCACGGCGCCGACGAGGATGCCGAGGCCGGCCAGGACGACGCGGCGGCGCAGCTCCCCCAGGTGCCCGCGCAGCGGCATGCGGCCGTCGCTCGCGGGGCGCCGCTCAGGACGCACAGTGGTCACGCGGCGTCGTCGGGGTGGTCGTGAGCGGTCGTCGGGCGGGCGCGACCGTCAGGCGGACGGCGTCGTCGGGCCGGCCGGCGGCGCTGCGGGCGCTGTGGGCGCGGACGGCGTCGCGTCGGCGACCGAGCCGCCGGGGGTCGTGCCGTTCTGGGTGGTCGCGTTCTGCACCACCGTGTTGGGTGCCGCAGCCTGCAGGTTCGCGTCGGGCGCCGCGGGGGCGACGGGGTTGGCCGGGGCGTCGTCGTCCTTGAGCGACTTCATCTCGCCCTTGAAGATCTTCATCGACTGGCCGACGCTCCTGGCGACGTCCGGGAGGCGCTTGTAGCCGAACAGCACGACGACCACGAGGATGAGGAACATCAGGGTCGCAGGGTGGCGCAGGATGTTCACGGTGGTGCTCCCTCGGTCGGTGAAACGGTCACGCACGCGGACGCCGCGGTAGGCGACCACCATCGATCGTAACGCGCCGCGCCGCGAGGACGCGTCGTGGGCTCAGGTCCAGTACGCGCGCCACGACTGCTGCGTCCGCCGCGCTCGCTCGAGGCGCGCCGCGCGGCGCCCCTGCTTCGCGTCCCGCAGGTCGGCGAGCCGCTGGCGCAGCACGTCGAGCTCGGCGAAGACGGTCGGATCGGTGCGGGACGGGTCCCGCTCGGCCGCTGCCTGCAGTGCCTCGACCTGCTCGGCCAGCCGCGCGGCCACGAGCGACGCCGCGGACAGCTCGCGACCCAGCGCGACCGCCTGGCGCCACAACCGGCGCAACAGCAGGAAGACGACGACGGCCGCACCGAGCACCAGCACGGTCCACACCGCGAACCAGATCATCAGCCCACCTGCTCGAGCGTGTCGTACGCGGCCAGGGCCGCGCGGGCCGCGGCGGCGACGTCGGTCGCCACGCGCGCAGGAGTCACCGCGACCACCGAGGTGGCCACCTGCAGCACCAGGTGCCGCAGCCAGTCGGGGTTCACGACGCGGACATCGATCTCGAACGAGCCGTCGTCGAGGTTGCGCACGGCCTCCACCGGCGTGACCTCGGCGACCCAGCGCGCGCGGCTGGCCAGGCGCAGCGTCACCAGGTCGCCGTACGGGCCCGGCTCGAACGTGTCCGCACCCGCCGCGACCTCGTGCGGGTCGGCGGCCTCGGCGAGCACGTGCGCCTCCAGCACGCGGTCCACGCGGAACAGCCGCTCGCCGTCGACCGCCCGGCACCAGGCCAGCAGGTACGACCGTTCGTCGTCGGTCACGAGCCGGATCGGGTCGACGTCGCGCTCCGTGGAGATGTCCGAGGCGTTGACGTACCGGATGTGCAGCCGGCGCTGCTCGCGCAGCGCGGTCGCGATGGCGGCCGTGACCTGGGGATCCGCGGATGCAGCCAGCGTGACGTCGACGGCACCCGCGGCGTCGCCCGCCGCCGCGGTGAGCTTGGCCAGCGCCGAGCGCAGCACCGCGCCCTGCTCGTCGTCGAGAGCGCCGCCCAGGGCGCCGTCCAGCGCGCGCAGGGCGGCGACCAGCGCGACGGCCTCGCGGGCACCGAGCCGCAGCGGGCGGGTCATGCCGCGCGACTCGGTGAGGCGGACGACGCCGCGCTCGTAGGACGTGGCGTCGAAGTCGATGAGGTCGTACGGCAGGTAGCCCGGCGTGCCCGTCATCCAGAGCAGCTCGACGTCGGCCATGACCTGGGCCGGCGTCACCCCGAAGTGCTCGGCGACCTCCGCGACCGGGACGCCGTCGTGGCGGTCCAGGTACGCGATCATGCCGAGCATCCGCAGCAGGCGGTCGCTCGCGCGGTCAGCCACGGGCCACCTCCTGGTCGTGGCGCGGGGCCACGGGTTCGTCGAGCGCTGCGGCGGTCCGCAGCAGGTGCACGACGATCTCACGCATCGAGCGCGGCTCGAGGACGAGCACCGCGTCGCCGTGCCCGACGACCTCCTCGGCGAGCTCCCACTGCGCGCGGTACGGCACGCGGATCAGGTCGCGCCCGGCGACGGTCGGCAGGGGTTCACCGTCGGCGACGTGCCGCTGGCGCAGGGCGCCGGCCCGCTCGGGCAGCACGGCCAGCGTCGCGGTGCCCTCGGTCCCGGCATCCCACGTGCGCAGGGCGGCCGCGAGGTCGTCGTCCGTCGGGGCCTCGAAACCGCCCGGCTCCCCGAGCGTCCGGACGGCGCCCTCGATCCGGCTGAGGCGGAACGAGCGCGCGGCCCCCCGGTCGCGGTCCCGGCCGACGAGGATCCACCCGCCCCGACGCGCGAGCAGCTTCCACGGCTCGACCTCGCGCGGGCGCACCTCGCCCGTGGTCGCCGCACGGTACGTGAAGCGCACGGCCTGACGTGCCTGCACGGCGTCGACCAGCGGGGCGAACGCGCCGCCCGCGGGCCGGACCCGCGGCGCGATGCCAGCGACGGCGTCGGTGCTGCCGGGCGCGTCGCCGACGGCCCGCAGCTTGGTCAGCGCGCGCGACGAGTCCGCGCGCAGCGACCGGTCCTGCCAGAGCTGGGCGGCCATCGTCAGCACGCCGAGCTCGGCCGACGTCAGGTCGATGGGCGCCAGCGCGTACGTGTCGAGGTCGATGCGGTACCCGAAGTCGTCGCCGTGGCTGGCGTCCGTGACGGTCAGGACCGGGACGCCGAGCTCGCGCAACGTGTCCTTGTCACGCTCGAACATCCGCTCGAAGGCGTCGTCGCTGGGCGCGTCGCCGTATCCGGCGACGGTGGAGCGGACCTGCTCCTTCGTCATCCGTCCCTGGGTGTTGACCAGGGCGATGACGAGGTTGAGCAGACGCTCGGCGGCTGCGGGGGTGGTGGCCACCGGACCACCGTAGTGGCCGGTAGCGTGGTCCGGTGATCACGTGGCGTGCGGGTGTCGTCCAGTCCGTCCGGGCGTCGTGGCCCGGGGCGGTCGAGCTGCAGGTCGCGCTCGACGAGCCGTGGGCCGATCCGGACCTGCCGGCCGAGGTCAAGGCCCTCGCCTACCCCGGGCTCGTCGGCGAGACGCCGGTGGGGACGCGCGTGCTGCTCAACGTCTCCGCTCTCGCCCGCGGGTTGGGCACGGGCGGGTACGCGCTGGTCGTCGCGCCGGCGGACTCGGTCCCACCGGACCGCCCGGCTGGTCGCGGGCACCTGGTCAAGGCGCGGTACACGCCGTTGCAGGCGATGGTGCTGGGCGTCGACGACCAGGAGTCGGAGCACCACGAGGTGCTGGCGGACGCCGACGACCTCGCCGGACTGCCGGTGGTCGTCGCGGACCTGCACTCCGCGGTCCCCGCGATCATCGCCGGCGCCCGGCACGCGGCCGACACCGCCGGGCGGCCCGCCCCCCGCGTCGTGTACGTCATGACGGACGGCGGTGCGCTGCCGGCCTGGTTCTCGCGGGCGGTCGCCGGCCTGCGCGACGCCGGCTGGATCGCGTCCTGCATCACCACCGGCCAGGCGTTCGGGGGCGACCTCGAGGCGGTCACGGTCCACACCGGGCTGCTGGCCGCGCGCCACGTGGTGGGCGCCGACCTCGTCGTCGTCGCACAGGGCCCGGGCAACCTCGGCACGGGGACGCGCTGGGGCTTCTCGGGTGTCGCGGTCGGTGAGGCGGTCAACGCGGTCGGCGTGCTCGGCGGGCGTGCGGTCGCGTCGCTGCGCGTGTCCGGCGCCGACGAGCGCGAGCGGCACCTCGGCGTGTCGCACCACTCGCTGACCGCCTACGGACGGGTCGCCCTCCAGCCCGCGGACGTCCCGGTCCCCGTCTTCGGCGGTGACCTGTCGGCGCTCGGCGCACGCGTGGCGGAGCAGGTCGCGCCGCTCGCGACGCGGCACCGGCTGGTCGAGCTGCCGGCGGGCGAGGATCTGCTGGACGCGCTGCGAGGCTCGCCCGTGCGGCTGTCGACCATGGGCCGCGGGCTGGACCGCGACCCCGCGGCGTTCCTCGCAGCGGCGGTCGCCGGTCAGCACGCGGTCACGCTGGTCTGAGGCGCCGGGTCCGTTCGTCGACGCGGGTCCGGTCGTCGACGCGGGCCGGTCAGTCGTCGCGCGTCGTGCGCGAGTGCTGCGCGACGAGCGTCGCGAGGCGCTGCGCCTCGTCCTGGGCGCGAACGCCGTCGGCGCGCTGCACGCCCATCACGGCCAGCGTGTCGCCGTCGGACAGGTCCAGCTGCACCCACGGCTGGCCGGCACCGAACCGCACGGCCACGATCTGCGCCCACTCGAGGCGCGTGGTGACCAGCAGGTTGCGGACGACCAGCCCCTCGGGCGACGGGACGGCCGCGACCGACGCCTGACGCCAGCAGAACCAGATGATGAGCAGCCCGACGATCGCGAAGCCGACCTGGTCCCCCGGGCCGAGCTCCGGGATCGCGAGGATCACCGTGACCGTCCCGGCCAGCACCACGACGGCCATCACGAGCGTGACGATCCGGGCCAGGTGCGGCCGGAACGGGGTGTACTGCGTGGTCGCGGCAGCCATCGCGCCCGTCAGAGCCGGCACGCGTGGATGGACGTGACCAGGATGGCGCGGGCGCCGACGTCGTAGAGGGCGTCCATGACCTGGTTGGTCTGCCCGCGCGGGACCATGGCACGCACGGCCGACCAGTCGCCGTTGTGCAGCGGGCTGACGGTTGGCGACTCGAGGCCCGGCGTGATCGCGACGGCCTTCTCGACGAGCGACGTGGGCACGTCGTAGTCCATGAGCACGTACTGCTGGGCGGTGAGCACGCCCTGCAGGCGGCGCGTGAGCACGTCGAGACCGGCGGGAGCGTCCACGTCGGAGCGCCGCACCAGCACCGCCTCGGAGCGCAGGATCGGCTCGCCGAAGATCTCCAGGCCCGCCGCGCGCAGGGTGGTGCCCGTCTCGACGACGTCGGCGATCACGTCGGCGACACCGAGCTTGATGGCCGTCTCGACGGCCCCGTCCAGTCGGACGACGCCGGCGGGCTCGAT
>Ga0160439_1000176_pt1 | contig 47220 bp, 38 predicted proteins | sample HID1975M_E0MG_FD_108201 | JGI IMG/M metagenome (GOLD analysis project Ga0160439, IMG submission 108201) | Enriched soil microbial communities from UW Madison campus, WI, USA - HID1975M_E0 MG | ecosystem: Environmental > Terrestrial > Soil > Unclassified | place: USA: Madison, Wisconsin... | reverse complement strand
GGGTGAGGAAGACGGGTGCGAGCAGGTCGTCGAACGCGGCGACGAACCGCTGGAGGAACTCGTCCTCCTGCAGGACCACGGGCAGCCGGCTCGCGACCGGCACCGGCGACTCGAGGTGGCCCACCATGCCTCGCACGTCAGCCCACCACCCGGACCTGGTGCCGGAACGAGAACACGAGCGCATGGCGGTCGAGGTCGATGCGCTGCACCGGCTCGCCGCGACGGCCGGTGAGGGGGTCGGCGGCGAACAGCTTGACGTCCTCGACGATCTCCGTCCCGGGCAGCCGCTGCAGCACGGCGTAGACCTCACCGGCCTGGACGGGGCGCCCGAAGGGCCAGCCCGCACCGTCGGGACCGCCGGTGAGCGGGTCGAAGTACAGGTTCAGCGCCCGCACCGCCTCGTCCTCCAGCATGCCGGGCGCGGAGCGCGCGCGGGCGGTGAGGCGTGCCACGACCGTGACCCCCTGGTAGTACGGCGGTTCGACGAGCACCCGCGCGCCCACGGGGCGACGGTCGTCGAGATCAGAGCTGATCGCCGCCAGCACCTCCGGGGACGGGACGAGGTCCTCGAACCGCAGCGCCCCGTCCGCGGTGGGCACGGCCGACGGGACGACGAGCACCCGGACGGCGCCCGCGTCGGCGCCGTCGCCGGCCGGGATGCAGCGCACGCGCGCGACCTCGACCGCGGCGGCCAGCGCGAGCTGCTCGTAGTCCTCGGCGGTGACCGCGCGGTCGCGCGTGCGCAGCGCGAGCGGCCCCCGCACCTTGGCCTGGTCGACGGTCTCGGCCGCGACACCGCCCAGGGCGGGCCGGCGGTTCTCCACGCGGTCGACGAACGGCACACCGCCCCGGAGCACGCGGACGGCGCCTGCGCTCACGTTCCCCGTGGGGCCGCCGCCCGCGCGGTACGACGGCAGCCGCAGGGGCGCACCCTTGGGCGGCACGGCGCCGTACGACGTCACGGTGCCGTCCTGCGCGCGCACGGCAGGCCCGAGCACCAGCTCGCCCGCGGCGCGGTCCAGGCGGAAGACCCGGTCGTCGGGCCCCTGGCCGGCGAACGAGTCCACCTCGGTCCACTGCTCCCAGCCGCTGCCGGAGGCGACCTCCAGGACGGTGCGCGCCCCCGCGACCACGGGACGCCGCTCGAGCGGGAAGGTCTGGGCAGGGACCCCCTCGGACAGTCCGACCACCTCGTCGAGCACCGTCTCGGCGTGCACCGCCGCCACGGTCCCGCCGATGGTGAACGCGCTCGCGTCCCGCAGCGTCGGCGAGGCGGAGTACGCGGGGAAGCCGTCGTCGGGCTCGACGACGCGGCACCGCAGCCACCCCGCGCGGGTCTGGCCCAGCACCGACGCGACGTGCCCGCCGGGCACGTGCAGCACCACGTCGCCGGGCCGGTTGAGCCCGCCGGTGCCGTCGTCCGCGACCTCGCACGCCACCCACGCCAGGCCGTCCCACGCCTCCCAGACCAGCGGTGGCCGGCGCGGGTCCACGCCCACGCCCTGCACGTCGCAGTCGACGCGCACGACGACGACGCACGACGGCGCCGCGTCGTCGAGACCGACGAGCAGCACGTCGCCGAGCGCGGGCGGCTCGGAGAAGCACGCGAACGGCTCGCGGTCGGTCAGGTCGCGCGCGACGGGCTCGCCGCCGCTGCCGCCGTCGTCGCCGCCCGCCACCGTGGCGACGTGGGCGAGGCGACGCGGCGGGATGCGCAGGTCGACCGTGGTGGTGAAGACCACGGCCTCGTCGACCTCGGTCCGCTCGGTGGCGGCCTCCGTCCCGGCCGGCACCAGCACCTCCTCGTCGAGCGCCGACGAGAGCCACATCGTCAGGTCGACCGTCGCGGCCGACGCCGGGTGCAGGCGCACCCCCAGCAGGTCGAGGAACGTGACGTAGAGGCGGTCGGGCACGCGGTTGAGGCGGTAGAAGAGCTCGTCGGCCATGAACGCGACGGTCTCGATCAGGGTCACGCCGGGGTCGGAGACGTTGTGGTCGGTCCACTCCGGGCAACGCTGCTGGACCATGCGCTTGGCGTCGTCGACCAGGTCCTGGAACCGGCGGTCGTCGAGGTTGGGAGAGGGCAGCACGTCAGCTCTCACCGCCTTCGTCGGGGATCGTGTAGAAGGGGAAGACGAGGTTGCGCGGGTCGTTGGTGCCGCGCACCGCGTACCGGACGTCGATGTACAGGACGCCCGCGTCGACGTCGTCGAACCGCACCACCACGTCGTCGAGCTCGATCCGGGGCTCCCACCGGTCCAGCGCGATGCGCACCGCGTAGGCGATGTCGCCGGCGGTCGACGCGTTCGCGGGTGCGAAGACGTGCTCGTGCACCCCGCACCCGAATTCGGGGCGCATGGGCCGCTCGCCGGGCGACGTGGCGAGGATGAGCCGGATGCTCTCCTCGATCTCCCGGCCCTCGCGGGACAGCGCGATGCCCCCGGTGGTGTCGGTGCGCACGGGGAAGGCCCACCCCGCGCCGACGAACTCGCGTGCCATCGCTGCTCCTAGTTGATCTTCACGATCGCGCCGCTGATGGTCGCCGGACCCGAGGCCGACAGCTCGACGGCACCCTGGCCCGCGACCTTGACGGTGGCGCCCTTGAGCTCGGCCGACGCCGAACCCTCCATCGCGAGCTGGGGCGCCTTGAGCTTGAGGGAGGCGGTCCCCTCGAGGACCACGTCCTTGCCCTTGACGCTGACCGTCCCGGTGGAGGTGCTGACGGACACGTCCTGCTTGCCCTCGACCGTGACCGCCTGCTCGGCGGTGACCTTGAGCGGCCCCTGCGAGACGATCTCGATGGCCGCGTCGGGCTTCTGCACGAGCCGCACCTGCTGCTTGCCCTGGCCGGTGCTGATCACGAGCTCCTCGGCACCCGGCTTCTCCAGGTACTCGACCCGCATGCCCGTGCGGGACTGGAACGTGCGGCGCTGCACCTTGCCGTCGTTCTGCCCGACGAGGTCGTCGGCCGGCTTGTCCTTGCCGTTGTAGAGACCGCCCAGGACGTACGGCTGGCTCAGGTCGTCCTGACCGAACGCCACGAGGACCTCGTCGTTGACTTCCGGGAGCAGCGCGGACCCGCGGCCGCCGGCGCCCGCCCCGGGCTGCACCGTGCGCGCCCACCACGACTCGTACGTGTCGGAGTAGCTCGGCAGCTGGACCTTGACGCGCCCCAGCTTCTCCGGGTCCTTGACGTTCGTGACGAGCGCCGGCATCACGCCCACGGGGTCGACGCGCTCGCGGGTGCCGCCGCGGACCGTCCCGTACAGCGAGCGCTCGGCCCTGCCGGCGACCGTGAACGACGTCGTGAAACCGTCGGGCGCGAACTCGTGACGCACCGAGCTGAGCGTGTAGGTGCCGTCGAACATCGGGTCGACCTCCTTGAGGGCGACCCGGACGCCGGCGCGCATCGTGGCGTTGCCGCGGACGGTGCCCTCGAGCTCGGCGAAGCCGGCCGCCACGTCGTCGGCCAGCTGGGTCGCGCGCGCCGTGACCTGTGCGTTCTCCGACAGGCCCGTGGCGGGGACCACCCACCGCGTGCCGGGGAAGGACTGGCCGAGCGCCTTGGCGGTGAGGCCGGCGGGCGCCGCGCTCGTCGTGGTCGCCGGCTTGGTCGCGACGAGCGCGCGCTTGGCGGACGGGTCCCAGCTGCGCACCTCCACGTCGGGCACCTGACCGACGGACGTCACGGTGGCCCGCACGTGCAGGATGTTCGTGCCCTTCTCGAGCACGAGCGGGTTCGTCCGTGAGCCACCGGGCTGGGCGGGCGCGTCGGCGGCGTCGGGTGGGGCGACGAAGTCGAGGGCCCCGTCGACGATGCGCACGACGCGGTCCTCGCGCTGCGCCAGGTCGTGCAGCAGGTCCCAGTCGCTCACGTTGTCCTGGGCGAGGTGCGGGTACGTGATGCGTGTCGTCTCGATGCGCCCCGCGCGCAGCCCGCACCGGCCGACGACCTTGCGGATCACGTCGGCCGCCGTGACCTCCACGTAGGACTCCATGCGTCGTCCGTGCAGGAGGCGATGGGACACGTCGAGCCCGCGGACGACGACGTGCGTCCCGTCCGTGTCGAGCTCGACCTCGAGCGCGGTGACCTCTGCCTCCAGGACCTGGACGGGACTGGCGCTCGTGCTCGACTGCACGCGCAGACGCACCGTCGAACCGATCTTCACGTGCGACTTGGCGAGCACGATGTTGTGGTCGTCGCTGAAGCGCAGCACGAACATGTCGGGGGCGTTGCGTGCCGAGTCGACGTACCCGCCGGTCAGCAGGACGGCGACGTCGAACGGCAGCGCGGCTCCGTCGACGTCGATCAGGAGCACCGCCGCGACGTCCTCACCGTGCACCATCGGCCACCACCCTCCGTCGGTGCGGCAGGTCCTCGGTCGCGGGCAGCAGCAGGTGCCGGCCCGGGCGCAGACGCATCGGGTCGTCGATCCCGTTGACCTCCGCGACCGCCCGCCACGCGCCGGCGTCGCCGTACTCGTCGTACGCGATGCCCGCGAGCGTGTCCCCCTCGACGAGCACGTGCTCCCGGCGGGGCGCCGGACCGCCCGACGTCGGGTTCTGCCGCGGTGGGTCGCCGGACAGCTCCTCGAGCGTCACCGTGCAGGTGGCCCGGATCGGCAGGCCCGCCGCGGTGAACAGCGTGTACTTCGCCGAGACCGACGACACGTACGCCAGGAAGCCCGTCAGGCCGCCCCAGCGGAACAGCACCCACGGTGGCGAGCCCTTCTTGCGGTCGTGGGACGCGGTCGTCGGCACGCAGCAGGAGAACAGCAGCTCCACCCGTTTCACGACGGAGTCGTCGTGCTTGCCCGACGCGTCGAAGAACAGCTCGAGCGTGAGCTTGGACGGTTGCGGCCCCTTGTACTGCGGAGGGCTGGAGCGCTTGTTCCCTTGGGTCGTGGGGCGGGTCCACTCCGCGGCCTTCGCGAGCGTCAGCTCCTTCGGGTTGAACTGGAAGTCGACCCGCCCGATCGACCCGCCGGGCTGCGCGAGCGAGCCGTCCTTGGAGGGCTCGCGGATGTCCAGCCACGCGTGCGTGAGGGTCTGCCGGTCGTTCGGTCCGGCGGCGGGAGGTGCGTCGAGGCCGACGGGTGCGGGGCTCATGACCGCTTCCCCTCGGCCGTGAACCCGTGGTGCGCGAACTCGACGGTCTCCGTGACCACCTTCGGGTTGTCGGGCGACATCGACGAGCCCGACCACCGGACCGGCACGATGTCGCGCAGGTTCCACGTCGCGATCACGTGCCCGCTCGTCGACATCGCCTGGATGGTGCCCGTGCGGCGCTCGTAGCCCCCGGTGATCCCCTGGAACCAGCTCACCACCTTGTCGGTGTCCGCACCGAGCGGGCGGCTGAGCTTGATGTTCGGGTACTTCAGCCGCGTGGGGAGCTGCCAGACCGCGCCGTTGTTGCCACCTTCCTCGCGCGTCTCCATCACGACCTCCACGCCGAGGCCGTCGCACGAGCTGAACATGCCGAGGTTCTGGCCGTCGAGCGTGACCAGGTAGCACACGCCGACCGCGGTGACCGTCTCGTCCAGCATCCCGTCCTCCTCACACGTCCGTGCGTACGCCGAGGCGTTCGCGATCCAGCAGGAGCTGCGCGCGCAGCCGGCGCAGCAGCGGGGGCGTCAGGCGGCGCGCCAGGTCGTCCACCTGGGCGGCGGTCAGGGCGCCGGTCAGGGCGGACGCGCCCGACGACGACCCGTGCGGCCCGGACATCGGACCGTTGCCGGGCGCGACCTGCGCGACCTGCGTGGCTTCCGGCGCGGCTGCCGTCGGTTCCATCGCCCGCTGCGCGGTCGGCTCCGGGGGGCCGTCGTCCAGAGCCAGGTGAGGGGCCGCGACCTGCATCGCGATCGGCGGCCCGGCCGACACCGTCCTCGCGACCACGGGCGCCGCGGGCATCGGCTGCGCCGGCATCGACTGCGCCGGCATCGACGGGGACGGAATCGACAGGGACGGAATCGACGGGGATGGCATCGATGCGGACGCCATCGATGCGGGCGGCAGAGACGCGGACGGCGAGCCCGCGCCCGGCGCGAGCAGGGCCCCGGCAACGGGGGCCGCCGGCACGCCGCCCGAGGCGTACGCAGGACGAGCATCGGCCCGGGTGCGGGTCTGCGACGAGCTCCTCTGGACCGCCGTCCCCGCGGACCGGGGCACCGCGTGCGCACGCTGCAGAGGGGTGCCGGCGATGGTCGCGACGACCGCGGGTGCGGCCGTTCGCTGCGCGACGAGCGCCGCACCCGGACCGCTGGTCGTGCGCGCGGTGGGCGCCCCGGCCACGAGCGGTGCACCGGCGCCGAGGCCGGCGTGCGTCGGACGCTCGCGGTCCGTGGGACCCGGGTCGCGGAGGATGGGATCGAGGTGCACGAGGTCGAGGCGCTCGAGATCCGCAGGCCGGTCGAGGGGCGCTGTGGTCGTCCGGCTCACCGTCGGGACCTCGGGCGTCGGGGGCTCGAGCGTCGGAAGGTCGGGCGTCGGGGGGTTCGGTGCAGCAGCATCCGACGACCCGGCTCCGGACGTCGTGGGGTCGGCGGCGTCGCGCGCGGGCGTGCTGGTTCCTGGCCTCGTGGCGGGCGACGCACCGGTCGTGCGTGACGGCGACACCGGGGACAGCGGCGGCACGGTCGTCTGCACCGACGCGGTCCGGTCGTGCTCGGAGCGGTCCGGGGAGGTGCGCCGCTGGACCGCGTGGTCGGTGCCCGCGGCGGCGTGGCCCGGGATCGCCGGTGGGTAGGGGACCGACGAGGTCGGCGCACTTCCCGGCGTGCCGTCGTCCTGCGCGGCCCCGTCGAGGGCACGTGCGGCCGGGGTGCCGGGCACCGCTGCGTCCGCGACCACCGACGCGCCCGCGCCGGTGGTCGTCGATGCGCGTGCGTCGCCGGGAGCACCCAGCGTCCTGGCCACGACGAGGTCGAGGCTCGGGGCCGGCGTATCCGACGCAGGCCCGGCCGGGATGACGTCGGCGGGTAGCTCGCCAGGGCCGGTCGAGGTCTCGTCGCCGGGACCGGACCCAGGACCGAGCACGGCCCCGGGTGCGCCGGCTCCAGGTTCCGCGGCGCCGCCGTCCCACCCCGCGACCGACGTGCGCTGGGCCGCCGGTCCGGGAGTCGGTCCCGTCGACGACCCGGCCGTCGTCGGGTCGGTGCTCGAGGGGGTCGCGGGCCAGGCGAGCGGCAGCGTGACGTCGAGTGGCCGGGGATCCGGCCCTGGCTCGACCGACCGCTGCACCTCGGTACGAGGGCTCGCCGAGGCCGGTGCGGGCGTGCCAGCCGTGCGGGCGGGCTCGACCCCACCTGCGTCGGAAGGGCCCGCAGCGTCGCCGGTCTTCGCCGTCGCGACCTCGCGCGCCACCACCGGCAGCGCACCAGCCGTCCCACCAGCCGTTCCACCGTCGACCCCGGGTGCCCCGCGGTCCGGGCCGCGCAGGTCCGTACGCGTCGGGCGGTCCGCACCGACGGGGCTCTCCGCACCGGTCGCCACCGGCGTGCGGGCGGGTTCGGCCGGGGTGGTCGCGGGCGTGGGGGGAGCGGGAAGCGGGGAGGCCGACAACGGCTCGCCGAGCCCGAGTCGCCGCTGGACGGGCGCGCCGCCCGCGGTCGGGCTGGGTCGAGCCGGACCGGGCGGGGACGGGTGAGCGACCGGCACGTAGGTCGCGGCGGAGTCGGACCACGACCCGTCGGCGCGGGTATCACCCGCCCGCTCCTCGACAGGAGGCGTGATGACGAGGGGGAACGACGTGGGCGCCACGCCGGCGCTCGCGGCGTCGGGAGCGGTCGCGCCCGCGGTCGCCTCGAGACCTACGGAGCGCTGCACGGCCACCGCGCGCTGCACGGCCACGGAGGCGGGCGGCGCGGAGGTGGGCGGCGCGGAGGCGGGCGCTACCGAGGCGGGCACGGCGACGGCAGCGGCCGCCGTCCCCGCAGGCCGTGGCGCGACGGTCAGGCTGCCGCGGTCGGACGCCGCGGCACGCGGCCGGGACGGGAGCACCGGCGCCGGGCCGACGAGGTCCAGGTCCACGTCGGCCGACCGCTGCACGGGCGCCGCCGCCAGGGAGCCGTCACCGTCGACCACACCGGACGGCGCGGCAGGGTCGACGACGTGCGCCATGACCCCGGTGAGCTGCAGGGGGCGGCGCGCGACGAGGTCGTCGGGGAAGCTCGTCGGGCGGCTGGTGGTCGGCATCGGGCCGACGGTCCGCTGCAGTGCGGGCAGCGTCGCCCACTGACCCCACGGCCGCGGGGCCGACCCGGCCGCAGGTCGTGCGTCGGGCGCCCCACCGTCGTGCGACCTGCCGGGGTCCGCGACGGGGGCGGCCTCGCGCCGCCAGAACATCCGCACCGCTCAGCGCCCCTCACCCATGCGCCGGTTGATCGACGCGATCTCCTCGACGTAGCGCAGCCGCTGCGGGTGCTCGAGGTCGAGGATGTCGTCGAGCGACCAGTGGAAGTGGTAGGCGACGTACGCGACCTCCTCGTGGATCCGTTCGGGCGCGTACGTCACGATTCCCCCAGGCGCCCACCGGCGATGTCGACCTCGAAGCGGTGCTCGCAGGACGGGCAGGCCACGGCGACGCGGGTGTGGCCCTCGGCGTTGATGCGGCGGTAGAGGTCCTGCAGGAACGCGACGTCGGACGCGAACATGTTCTCGACCACCGTCGACGAGACCGGTCCGAGCGTGCCCAGCGACGTGATGACCCGGGCCAGCAGCACCACGGTCGTGAACGCCGGGTTCTCCTGCACGCGCGCGTCGTACAGCGGCAGCAGCTCGTCGCGCGCGGTCGCGAGCCGCATGGTTCCCCTGCGGTGGAGCGTGCCGTCCTCGTCGAGGAACCCGCGCGGGAGCTGGAAGTCGAACTCGGTGCGCAGGCGCTCGCGGCGGGGCGGACCCGGCTGCGTGAGGTCGTCGACCTCGACCTCCGGGTCCGCCACGGCGACGGCGTTGGTGCGACGCATCAGGCGAAGTCCATCTCGTCCCAGCAGACTGTGAACGACTCCGACAGGGGCTCGGTCGAGCCGGCCTTGAGGGACCCGCCGATCTCCACGTCCTTCACCCAGACGTTCCGGAAGTTCAGGGTCTTGAGGACGGACCCGTCGGTGCTGTAGATCGAGACCGCGGCGGTCTTCCGCGCGCCCTTCAGGTCGCCCTGCGTGACCGCCTTGAGCCAGTCGGTGACCGTCTTGGAGTCGGTCAGGCCGCGCTTGACCTTGAACTCGCCGGCCTTCTGGCGGCCCATCATCTGGCGCGTGACGAACTTCCCGGTCGTGTCCTGCTGCTGGTACGTCACCTTGTCGACCTCGGTCTTCAGGCCGCTGACCTCCATGACGTGCGGCACCTGCACGCCGTCGATGGTCACGCTGAACGAGTACGCGCCGGCCAGGTCGAACGCATCGGGGAGTGGCATCCTTCACCGTCCTTCGTCAGGGATCGCGGCTATTCCGCGACCGTGCTGGTGCCGCCCGAGAACTGGGACAGCTGGAAGATCACGAACTCCGCCGGCTTGACCGGCGCGATCCCGATCCGGCAGACGACCTGACCGGCGTCGATGCCCTCGGCGGGGTTGGTCTCGGCGTCGCACTGCACGAAGAACGCCTCCTCGGGCGTGAGCCCGAACAACGCGCCCTTGCGCCACTCGTTGACCAGGAACGCCGAGATGGTGCGGCGGATGCGGGCCCACAGCGCGTAGTCGTTGGGCTCGAACACCACCCACTGCGTGCCGTTGAGCACGGACTCCTCGAGGTAGTTGAACAGGCGCCGCACGTTGAGGTAGCGCCAGGCGGGGTCCGACGAGAGGGTCCGGGCGCCCCAGACGCGCACGCCGCGGCCCGGGAACGTGCGGATGCAGTTGATCCCGACGGGGTTGAGCAGGTTGTGCTCGGCGCGCGTGATCTGGGTCTGCAGCGAGATCGCCCCGCGGATGACCTCGTTGGCGGGCGCCTTGTGCACGCCGCGCTCGTCGTCGGACCGCGCCCACACCCCGGCGACGTGACCCGACGGGGGCACGAACCGGTTGGTGCCGGTGACCGGGTCGAAGACCTTGATGTACGGCCAGTAGAGCGTCGCGTACTTCGAGTCGTAGCCGGCGGTGTCGACCCGCCAGTCCTTGATCTGCTGCGGGTTGAGCCCCGGCGGGGGGTCGAGCACCGCCACGCGGTCGCCCATGAGCTCGCAGTGCGCGATCATCGCGAGCTGGACCGCCTGGAAGGTCTCCAGGTCGATCGCACCCTGCTCGAGCGCCGCGACCAGGTCGGGGACCGCGACGATCGTCACCTCGTCGACCGCCTCGAGCCCGCTGAAGCCGGTGCGGTCGGCGGCATCGCCGATGTAGTCGTCGGCGCCCAGGTCCCCGGTGGCCGGCGGCTCGGGCTCGGGCTCCGGCACGACGAGGTCCGCGCTGCCCTTGTCGGGCTTCGCCAGTGCGCTCCCCGACGCGAGCTCCTCGATCGTGATGAGCTTGGAGTGCAGGTTCACCTTGGTCGCGACGTTGTCGTCGCCGCGCTTGGTGGTGACGTTGTCGAAGGTCTCGCTCTCCTTGCCGTCCAGCAGCACGATGAGCTTGAACTGGTCCTCGGGCGGGTTGTCGCCGCCCGCGTCCGCGACCTCGACGCTGATCTTCTTGGTCTTGGGTGCCTTCTCCGCGGCGCTGATCCGGAACGCGCCGACCACGGCCTGCGCGCCGGCGGGCAGCGCCTTCGGCGCGTTCTTGGCCGGCTCGTCGGCCGGGGCGTCCGAGCCGATCCGGACGATGTACGCGGCGCTGCCCCCGTTGAGGAAGTACCCGTACACGGCGTGCGCCAGGTACGAGCCCGGCAGGAAGTCGCCGAACGTCTCGGCGTACTGGGTCCAGTTCGCGACGAGCGTCGGGCTGTTGAACGGACCCCGGGCGGCCAGGCCGACGAAGGCGGCGACGGACGTCCCCACGCCCTCGATGGGTCGGGTGCCCGCCTCCACCTCCTCGACGTAGACGCCGGGCGAGAGATAGGTCGGCATGTCGCCTCCTTCGGCGCCTGGGAAGTGGAGTCCCAGCGTCTTCCCGCAGGTCGCACGGCCGCGCGCCCGCTCGGACGCGCGCGAGGGAAACGCACGTGCCCGATCGGGCGACTACGCGGTCTTGAGGGTGCGATCGATGTAGGCGAGGTACTGGGCCCAGATCCTGGTGCGGGCGGTCTCCTTCCCGACGTCGAGCTGTGCCTGGTCCCAGCCGGCGCTCTGGAGCAGGCGCACGGCGGCGTTCGTCGTGCTGAGCTCCTTGTGCTTCCTCCAGTCGTCGGCGTCGTCGGTCCGGCCGGCCGCCTCGTACACGCGGGTCGACAGGAGGCGGAACGCGATCTTGCCGCGCAGGGCGCTCGGCACGGTGCCCTTGGCGGCGGTGAGCGCTGCGCTGAGTGCAGCCGAGCAGGCGCGGCAGGGGGCGGTGCTCACCATCAGGCTGACGGTCGACGAGCCGGACGTGCGCGCTGTCGCGACCGCCTGGGCCACGGCGCTCGTCAGTGCGCCACGCCCCAGGAGCATCTGCTCGGCGTGGTGCGTCGTGTCGCCGGGGTCGCCGTTCTGCTTCTCGTTGAAGGCCGTCGCGAGCTGCGTGCCGTCGACGACGAGCGACGCGGCGACGTAGCCCGCGCGACCGGTCGTCGGGTGCTTCTCCCCGCCGGTCATGTACTTCTTGAGCTGGTCGGCGCCCTGGATCACGTCGTCGAACTTGACCGACCGGGTGTCGGCCGGGCTGGCCTTGGCGACGAGCACGAGCTGCGAGCCGTCGGCGCTCACGCGTGCCCCCAGCGATCTCAGCCCCTTCGGTCGGAGCTCTGCGGCGACCTTGCCCAGGGCCGCTGTCACCGCCGGGAGCGAGTTGGCACCGACGACGGCCGCGGCGCCCTTGTCGAGCGCCTGCTGCTTGACGTCACCGGCGGCGGTCGGCGAGACGTCGGCTCCCTTCTTGCCGCCGCGCACCGAGGTGAGCAGCTTCTTGCCCATCTTCACCGCGCCGGCGACCAGCTTGTCGATGACGGACATGACGGGCTTCTGGACGGTCTTGAGGATCTGCTGGATCTTCTCGGAGATCCCGCCGAGCCCCAGCAGGCTGGCCAGGAACGACAGGATCACCGGGAGCATCTTGGCGAGGGTGTTCTCGATGAGGCTCGCGACGGCGCCCACGCCGCCGCCGAGGATCGACTCGACGGAGTCGAGCACGGCGTCGACGAACTCCTTGATCTGGGCGGCCTTCTCGACGAAGAACATGACGACGTCGTAGATCATCTTGCAGGCCTTGATGAAGGCCGCCGCGGGGTTGAGCAGGGCGATGAGCCAGGTGATGCCGGCCTTGACGATCTTGGTCACGACGAACTCGCGGACCTGGCCCATGACCATCTCCTTGAGGTCCGAGACCTTCGCCGCGACCCACTTCCACAGCCCCGGGACGCCCTCGGTGAGCAGCACCTGGATGAACCCGACCGACTTCTCCAGGGCGCCCATCACGCGCTCTGGGACCTTGCGGACGATGCGCGCGCGGATGTTCGCCCAGGTCAGGCCGAGGATCGACAGGACGAGGCCGATGATGCCACGCAGGTCGAACTTCTCGGGGAGCTGGATGCCGCCCGCAGCGAGCGCACCGAGCAGCCAGCCCTGCAGCCCCTTCTTGAGGTGCTCGACGATGTTCGTCGAGAAGCCGACGATGCCCGCCTTGACCGCGTTCACGAACTTGCCCAGGAAGCCGATGGGGTCGGCGATGATCCGGCCGACGGCTCCGGCTGCGCGCGAGAGGACGCCGAGCAGCATGTCCTTGAGCTTGCCGATCGTCTCGATCGCCCCGCCGATCGCCGCCTTGGCCGCGTCCCACAGCCCAGTGTTCTCGTCCTGTGCGGCCTTGATCTCGCCGTCGACCGCGTCGCGGGCGTCGGTGTACCTGGCGGCGAGGTCGTCGACCAGCCCGTCCCGCTTGTTGTCGATCTCGCCCTCGAGCTGCTCGAAGCCCGCCGAGGTCGTCTGCGCCGCCTGCGCCGCGACCGCCCGCAGCGCGCGGGGGCGGCTCGCAACATACTCGTAGATCTGCCGGCGGCCCGTCGCGATGCGCTCGCGCGCGCGGCCCAGCTCGGCGCCGATGTGGTCGGCCACCGCCGAGATCACGCGATCCATCGCCTGCGTGTAGTGGCCGCGCGCGGTGACGAAGATGGCGTTCGCCTCGGCCGGCAGCCCGGCGAACTCGTCGCGCACCCATGCGGCTGCCCCGGAGAGGCCCGAGTAGCGCTCGTCCTTGTACTTGGTCATCGCCGAGGTGTGCTCGGCCCGGAACGCCTCACGGGCCTGCTTCTCGCCCTCGTCGAACTTCGCAGCGACGCTCGTGTCGAGCGTGGTCAGGATCGCCTGGGTCTCGGCCTTGGTCGTCGTGAAGATGGACTGGATGTGCGTCGCGACCTCGGCGCGGGCGGTCTCGTCGTCCGACTTCGTGCGCGCCGTGGTCGCGGAGGCGCGCGCGTTCGAGCCCGTGCGGGCGCCCAGCATCCCGCCCAGGCCGGCCTGACCCGCCAGCCGTGCGCCGGCGGTCGCTTGCCCCAGGTGCTCCGCCTCGGCGGCGCGCACCTGCCCGGGGGTGGTCGCGGAGTGCTCCTCACCCTTCTTCTTCGCGTCCAGGGCCCCGGTGAACTCAGGCTCGTTCGAGGTGGCGAGCTGTTCCTCGGTGACGCCCGCCGCGCTCATGGCACCCTCGGTCTCGCGGGCGCCCGTGCTCAGGTCGGTCGCGGCGGGAGGCGCGCGCGCCGGTACGGCTCCGGCCAGGTCGATGCTCGGCGGGGCGGGCGCGGCCTCGGTGGGCATCGGGGTCACGGGCTTCTCCGGCACGACCGACGGGTCGGGTGTCGCGGCGGTGGTGCTGGCGATGGCGGCGCCCGACGAGCGCGCTCCAGCCTGCGCACGGCCGGCGACCTCCTGCTTGACCTGCTCGGCCTTGCCGGACGTGGCGAAGCCGTCGGCCTCGTTCAGGTTGGCGGGCGCCTTCGCGGCGATGGCGGCGGCGACGGCGGCGACGAAGCCGGGCTTGTCGAACGCGGCGGGCTGCGCGGCGCCCATCGCGGCCGCCTGCTGCGCCTGGGCCCCCGCGAGCCGCTCACCCGCGGCTGGCGCGGCGGCCGCCTGCGCCTTGCGGACCTCGGCCGCGGGCGCGGGATGCGCGCGCAGGCGGTGCGCGGCGCCCGTGATCTTCGACTCGACCGCCGCGAAGCGCGGATCGGCGCGCGGCGACGCGGGAGCCGGCGCCGCGGCGAGGCGCTGGACGACGGCCGCGACCGCCGCGTTACCCGCGCCGCGTTGCAGAGCCGCGAATGCGTGCCGGTTCGTCGGCGGCTGCCGGCGCGCAGCAGTGCCGCCGGTGCGCGCGGCTCCGGTGGCGCGGGCGAGGACGGGCCCGGTCGTCAGCCGACCTCTTCCTCTTCCTCGCCCTCGCGCTGGACGAAGGACCCCTGTACCTCTTCCTCCTCCGCCTCGCGCGGGACGAACGAGCCCTGCAGCTCGTCCTCGCCCTCGCGCTGCACCTGCTGCACCGCGGGCGCCGGAGCGGCCACCACACGCTCGGCGTTCGCTGCGGCCTCCCGCTCGAAGCGGTCCGACGGGTGCGACACGCGTACGCCGTCGCCGGTGGGTGTCCCGTCGACCGGGCCGCTGCGCTGCTGCACCACGTGCGTGAGCTCGTGCGCGATCGTCGTCCGGCCCGCGGTCGAGCCAGGATCGTAGGCGTCGCGCTGGAAGACGATGTTCGAGCCGACGGTGTAGGCGTGGGCGCCGACCGAACGCGCCGAGTCGGAGGCGGCCGCGTCGGTGTGCACGCGCACGTCGCCGAAGTCGTGGCCCAGGCGCTGCTCCATGTCCGTGCGCACGTCGGTGTCGAGCGGCCGCCCGCCGCCGGAGCCGATCACGTCGAGCACCGGTGAGCGTTCCTCCACGAGCGCGGACGCCGAGGCGTTGCCCGCCGTCCGCTGCAGGGCGGCGAAGCCGGACGGTCCCAGCACGTCCGGACGTCCCGCGGCGAGCGCCCGGGACAGGGCCGTGGTGTCCGGCCCGGCGGTGGCTGCGGACCGCGGCCGCAGCGCCTGGGCGTCGTCCAGGTGGTCGTGGGTGTGCATGCGTCCGACGCTGCCACCGGGCGCGGCGCCCCGGAACGACCCGCCGGTCGCCCGATCGGGCAGGCGTGCTGCCCGATCGTCACCCCACCAGGTGCCAGTAGGGCGCGAACTCGCTCTCCAGCGTGAGGCGCCCCAGCTTGCGGTACTCGCGGTAGACGGCCAGGACGACGTGCCGCATCCCCACCACCCCGCCGTCGTCGGCCGCGAGGTACGCGGCGGTCACGGCGGCCGAGCGGATCGCGCCCCCGGCCAGCTCGAAGGCGTCCGCGCAGAAGCGCAGGTCGAGGTCGGCGTCGCGGGGCAGCCGCGGGCCCAGGCACCGGTCCCACAGGGCGAGCCGGTGGTGGGCGTCGGGCAGGGCGAAGTCGACGACGACGTCGAGGCGCCGGATGAACGCGTCGTCGATGTTGGCGCGCAGGTTGGTGGCCAGCACGACGAGGCCGTCGAACGTCTCCATGCGCTGCAGCAGGTAGGCGCTCTCGATGTTGGCGTACCGGTCGTGCGCGTCCTTGACCTCCGACCGGCGCCCGAACACGGCGTCGGCCTCGTCGAACAGCAGGACCGCGTTGACCCCGGCGGCGCCCTGGAAGATCCGTTCGAGGTTCTTCTCCGTCTCCCCGATGTACTTGTCGACGACGGTCGCCAGGTCGACGACGTACAGCTCGAGGCCCAGCTCGTGCGCGACCACCTCGGCGGACATGGTCTTGCCGGTGCCCGAGTCCCCGGCGAACAGTGCCGCGACGCCGCTGCCGCGCCCGCCGCCGGGCCGCATCCGCCAGTCGCCCAGCACGCGTTCACGGTGCCGGGCGCGCATCGCGATCTCCTCCAGCGCCACCAGGACGTGCGTCGGCAGGACCAGGTCGTCCCAGCCCACGGCGGGGTCGATCCGGCGGGCCAGGCGCTCCAGCGCGCTGCTGTTCTCCGCGCGGGCGCCCAGGCGCACGTGGTCGAGCGTCAGCCCGCCGTCGAGCTCTGCCTGCTGGCGTGCCGCCCGCGCGGCGCGCACCACCTGCTCGGGCCGCAGCCGGAAGGGGGCGGTCGCGGCGGCGGCGTCGAGGTGGTCGGCCGCCGCCCCGTCGTCGCCGGCGAGCATCGACGACCACAGGGCGGCGCGCTCGGCGACGGTGCTGGCGGGCACGTCCAGGACGAGCGGCGGTCGTGCGCTCCAGGCCGGGTCCCACGTCCCGCTGCCGACGACGAGCACGGGCACCGCGGCCTCCAGCACCGGGCGCGCGACCCGGGGCTGCGCCGCGAGCTGCTCGATGCCGGTCACCACCAGCCCGGCGCGGGTCAGGCGCGCCTCACGGACGGCCACGTGCGCCACGTCCTCGCCGTCGGCGGCGGCCGCGAGCGCCGCGCCGTCCACGACGAGCACCTCGCGCCCGCTCACGCGCAGGGCACGGGCGGCCAGCACGCGGCCGCTCCCCGACGGGGGTTCGCGCAGGTAGACGAGCCGCGCGCCCTGGCCGAGGGCGAGGGCGAGGGTGCTCGGGTCGGACCACTCCAGGTGGTCCTCGGCCACCAGCACGTCGCGCAGCGCGGGGTCGGGGTCGTCGGAGCCCAGGACGTGCGCGACGACGCGGTCCGGGATGCGCAGCGGGCGGCCGGGCAGCGGGCGATCGGGGTCCTCGAGCACCAGCAGGCCGCCCGTGACGAGCGGTCCGTGCTCCAGGCGTCGGCGCGCGGCGCTGGTGGCGAGCGGGATGCCGCACAGCGCGAGGGCCACGGCGACCGACGGTCGGCGCCGCGTGACGTCGTCGTTGAGGTAGCCGAACAGCTGCTCGAACCGCGTGTCGACCTCGCACGCGAGCGCCACCACGAACAGCTCGACGTCGAGGTCCTGCAGGCCGAACTCCTGCGCGAGCTCGCGCAGGCGCAACCGCCCGACGGCCGCGTCGGCCTGCTGCTCGCACGCCGCCAGCACCTCGTCGGCCGGCGTGGGGGGCAGCCCGGGCGCGGGGCCGCCGAGCAGGTGGTCCACCATCTCGTCGCTCAGGTACATGCCGCGGAACGGGTCGTCGGGCTGCGGGTCGTCGGCCCGCCGCGCGTCGACCAGCGCGCGGACGCGTTCCTCGACCACGGCGACCCGGCCCAGGACGTGGGCCAGGTTCGCATCGGTCACGACGACCGCCGCGTGCGGGCGCGTGCGGGCCGGGCGGTCGGCGTCGTCGGTGCCGTCGTCGGCGGGCGAGGCGCCGGGGCCGGGTGCTGTCGTCGGCCCTGGTCCGCGGCACCGCCGCGGGTGTCGGTGAGGTCGACGTGCAGGCCCTCCTCGACCGGCTTGCCGACGGGCTGCGGCGCTCCGGCCAGGAGCGGGGCGTCGACGACCGCGTCGATCGACGGCTTGAGCTCGCCGCCGAGCGCGGTCCACACGTCGGCGAACCCGCGGTCCTCGGGCGGCGGCAGCCCGACGCTGAGCGGGACGCGTGCGCCGGCGTCCGCCAGGGTGGCGCCGAGCACGTGCGCGGGCAGCGCGTCGAAGCCGACGAGGTGACCCAGGACGGCGTCGAGCAGGCGGTGCTCGTCCTCGGGCCGCTGGGTCCACGCGGTGATGAGATAGCTGAGGCGGAAGTGGCGCGGCGGCTTGTAGCGGGCCTGCACGTGTCCCTGCTCGTCGCGCGGCTCGACGACCCCGTGCGCGCGACGCCGCATGTCCTCGCGCAGGTCGTAGAGGTAGAGGTCGACGGTGGGGGCGTTGCGCCGGGCCGCCCAGTCCTTGGTGGGGGCGTCGAACACCACCTCGACGTCGCTGCTCCCGACGGCCTCGCGGACCAGCTCGCGCAGCGCCTCGTCGATCTGCGTGATCACGCGTCCCTCACTTCCGGAAGACGAACGACGGGGCGTCGGCGGTGCTCGGCACGACGAGCATCGGCGCCTGGATCGGACCGAACGTCACGGGCCGGCCCTCGCCGACCGACGCCCCCACCACCCGGTCGCCGAGCCGCCCGTCGCGCATCAGCAGCAGCGGGACCTTCACCATGCCGTCGGCGTCGACCGTGAACGGGCCGGGCACGTTGGTGATGCCCGGGTCCCAGTCCATGACGACCTGCTCGCCGGGCGGCAGGTCCTCGCCCACCACCAGCACCACCTCCCCGGGCCGGGCGACGGCGGGCACCACGGTGAGCTGCGGGAACAGCACCTCCAGACGGGCCCGGTCGCGGTCGTCGGACGGGTCCGGGTCGTCGCTCGTGGTCGTGACGTGCCCGACGACCGCACCGACGACGGCGTCGTCGCCGCTGGTCCCGGTGGTGGTGAGCGTCGCGGTCAGCGTGCGCGAGTCGCCCACGGCCAGGTCGCCCAGTGCGCACGTCGCGCCGCCGCGCAGGCAGCTCTGGTCACCGTCGGGCACCACCGACGTGGGGAACGACGTGGCCAGCCGGACGTCCGCCGCCGGGGCGCCGCCCTCGTTGCGGACCGTGAACGTGGCCGTGATCGGCTCCCCCCCGAGCCACGCCGTGTGGTGAGAGAGGTGGACCCGGACCGAGACGCCCCGGGGAGCGGGCGGGGGCACGGGCGCGCTGGTCGTCGGTGCGGGGCCCGGGCTCGTGGTCGGGGTGGTGGGCGCGGTCGGTGTCGTCGTCGTGGGCGTCACGACGGGTGTCGTGGCGACGCGCTCGTGCTGCCAGACGGGCTCGGAGTGGGCACCGGGCCGGTCGGTGAGGCGGCGCAGGCCCGTGCCGTCGGGGGCGACCGCCCACAGGTCCTCGCCACGCGCGAGGCCCGTGGGTTCGCCCGTGAACGAGATCTCGCTGCCGTCCTCCGACCAGGCTGGGTCCAGCGCACCGACGAGACCGACGGAAGGATCGTCGTCGCCGGTCACGGGATGCACGTCGGTCCCGACCGCCGGTGCCGTGCCGGGCCGGAGGTCGACGACGGAGATCGCCCCGCGCCGGTCGATGCCGATCCTGCCCCCGACGTACAGGTCGGCCACCGCGATCCGGGTGCCGTCGGGCGACCACGCCGGGGTGCGGCCCTCGACCGGGGCGGTGAAGCTCCCGCACGTCAGCGAGCCGCACGGGCGCGTCAGGAGCAGCGCGGCCGCGGCACCCGTCGCGACGTCGACGGTCCAGACCTGGTTGGTGTCCTGGTGCTGGGTACCGTCCGGCCCGGCCACGTGCCGGGTGAGCACCAGCTGCGTCCCGTCCGGCGACCAGGACGGGTCGCTCTCGCCGCCGGGCAGGTCGTCGAGCGGACGGACCGTGCCGGTCGCCACGTCGAGCAGCATGACGACGGCGTCGTCGGGCTCCTGCGCGATGGCTGCCGCGACGTCGGGCCCGCTCGGGGCGTCTTCGGACCCGACGGCCACCTTCGGCCCTGCCCGGGTGTCGGCGGCGATGCCGGCACCCGGCTGGTACGTCGACCGGACGAACGCGATCGTCGTCCCGTCCGGCGACCAGACGGGGTCGGTGTCCGTGTCGAGGTTGGTCCAGCCGTAGTCGAGGGGTGTCGCCGCACCCCCGTCGGCGGGTGCCGTGGCGAGCGTGGCACCCAGGGGGCCGTAGTACTCCTCGTCGTCGGGCGGTGGCGTGCCGTCCTGGGCGAAGACGATCTGCGTCCCGTCGGGCGAGTAGGACGGACCTTCCTCGTCGACGAGCGGGTCGCGGGGGCCGCTGCTCGAGTCCGGGTCGACCGTCCGCGTCCCCGCGACGAGCGTGCGGCGCTGGGCACCGTCTCGGGCACGCACGTCCGCGATGTCCGACGAGGTCGCGGTCGCCGTGACGAGGAGGAAGGCGGAGGAGTAGCTGCAGTCGCACGGTGGGGCCATGGGCGTCAGCCACGTCGGGTGCGACGTCTGGTCCGTGCCGTACCCCATCGCGGACTGGTCGGCGTAGAAGGCCTGCTGGCAATCGATGTCCCAGCTGCCGATCCAGGCGCCGCCCCGGGGGTTCTCCTGCGTGCTCGTGAACGCGAGCAGCTGCGCCCCGCCGCCGTCGTCGGCCGGCGCCCAGGCGGGCTCGGCGCCCTGGACGCGCGCGTCCTCGTGGTCGCGGTAGGCGTCGACGGTCTCCGGCAGGGAGTCGCTGTCGGACTCCGCAGGCAGGGGCAGGAACGCGAGCGACCCGTCGGCCCGGTACCTCGTCGTCACGAAGGCCACGATGGGGCGGCACTCGCCGGAACCGGTGCTGACCGTGGCCTGCACGTCGGCGCCGGGGTCGTCCGTCAGCCGTTGCGGCTCCATGGGCTGGTCCCCGTCGTACCGCAGCAGCCACAGGTCGCCGCGCGGGTCGTCGCGGGTGTCGGAGTAGACGAGGCCCACGCCGCCGGGCAGCCACGCCGGCCAGAGCTGGTTGCCCGGACCGCCGGCGACGACCTGGAGCGAGTCGTCGTCGCACGCGTCCTCCTGCCCGGTAGGGACGTCGCGCCGCACCACGTCCCACGAGCCGTCCTCGAACATGGCGTAGGCGATGCTCCGGCCGTCGTCGGAGACCACCGGGTGGGACTTCGGCGCCCCGTCGCACGTGACGAGCACAGGATCACCCACCGGGCCGCCGTCGGGTGTCGTCGTGACGACGATGTCGCCCCGGTCGGTCGCCGACGAGTCCGCCGTCGAGATGTACGCCGTGACCTGGGTCGTGACGGACCCGTCCTGCACCAGAGTGCTCGACGCCTCACGGGCGTCGGCGGGCGCTTCGTCGGCTGCCGCGCCCGTGTCGGACCCGCTGAAGCGCGAGCTGGTCTCTTCGGGGTAGGCGTTGTCGGACGAGCCCCAGTCGTACGCCCGGTACTCCTGGAGCGACTGCGTCTCGTCGGTGAAGGCGATGTGCCCGTCCCCGACGGCGGGTGCGGGCGGCAGCGCGGCGTCGACCGCGCTCGCGAACCCCACGCCGGCCGGCAGCAGCAGGCCCGCGACGAACACGGCGACCACCTGTGACCGCTGCACCCTGCCCCTCCTGCCTCGTCCTGACCAGCACCCCAGGTTCGTCCGCGGACGCGAGCGCGGTCAGTCGTCCCCGACCCGCCACGCGGGCAGGGCGCCCTGCCCGATGGGGCAACCTGCCTAGATCAGTCCCTCACGCAGCGCGTACGCGACGGCGTGCGAGCGGTTGCGGAGCTGCAGCCGCGTGGTCACGTCGTGGAGCACGTTCTTGACCGTGCGCTCGCTGTAGGCCAGCGACTGCGCGATCTCGGAGGTGTCGTAGCCGTCGGCGACGAGCTTGAGGACCTCGATCTCGCGAGTCGCCAGGCCCGTGAAGGTGAGGCCGCGGGGCCGCAGGACCTGACGCTGCAGCGTCCCGACCTGGTCGAGCAGCCGCCCCAGCAGGTCCGGGGGCACGCTGCCCTCGCCTGTCGCCGCGCCGCAGATCACGCGGACGAGCCGGTCCGCGGTGGCCTCCGCCCGTCGCAGCAGCCCCAGCACCCCGGCCTCGACGGCGGTCACGACGTCGCCGTCCTCCAGGTGGCCCGCGACCAGCACCGCCTGCGCCGGGCCCTGCCGGCGGACGGCTCGCACGAGCCGCAGCGCGTCGTCGTCGACGGCGTCCGCGACGACGACCGCGACGTGCGCACCCTCCTCGTCGCCCGACCGCACGACGCGGACCTCCGGTCTGGGGCGCAGCGCGCTGACGACACCCGCCTCGGAGATCGGGTCACGCGCGTCCACCCGCACCAGCACCTGTTCCATGACGTCCCCCACGTTCGCTCGGCCTGCACCGCTGCTCCACCTGCACGAACATCGTGGCGCGGCGCACTGATCGTGCAGTCAACAGCGGCTCAACGGGCATCAGGGCTGCCCTCGTGGGCCGCCTTCCGGACCGTCGTGCGGCGAGCCGCCCGGCCGTACCGTCCGGAGGATGGGGACCACAGCCAAGCTCGACTCCGCCCACGTGGAGCTCAGCCCCGGCACCGACGCGGTGCTGCCGCTGCAGATCCGCAACACGGGTGACGTGGTCGAGGCCTACCAGATCGAGGTGCTCGGCGCGCCCGCCGCGTGGACCACGGTCGAGCCTGCCGTCATCGAGGGCCTGTACCCGGGGACGACGCAGACCGTGGCCGTGCACTTCAGCCCGCCGCGCTCGTCGGCCGTGCCCGCGGGGCTGCTCGACTTCGGCGTCCGCGTGGTGCCGGTGGAGCACGCCGACGAGGCCGTCGTGCCCGAGGGGGTCGTCGAGGTCCTGCCCTTCCTCGAGACCACGGCCGAGCTGGTCCCGCGCACGTCGCACGGCCGGGGGAGCGCCAAGCACCAGGTCGCGCTCGACAACCGGGGCAACGTCCCCGTGCAGGTCGCGCTCGTCGCGGCCGACGACACGGGCGCCCTGACGCACTCGGTGCGGCCCCAGCTCCTGGTGGTCGCGCCCGGTCACGCGGAGTTCGCCGACGTGCGCGTCAAGCCGGTCCGCCGGTTGTGGCGCGGCGCCGACGTCACGATGCCGTTCACCGTCACGGTCGCCGCGGAGAACACCACGCCGGTCCTGCTCGACGGCGCCCACGTGCAGACGGCGACCATCCCGAAGTGGTTCCTCAAGGCGCTCCTGGCCCTGCTCGCCCTCCTCGCCCTGCTGGCGATCGCGTGGTTCACGCTGCTCAAGCCGACCATCGAGTCGGCCGCGAAGTCGTCGGTGCAGGACGAGGTGGCGCAGGCGCAGAAGGCGGCGCAGGACGCCCAGAAGTCGGTGGCGGACGCGGCGACGGCCGCCGGCGGCGCCAAGGATGCCGCCACCGATGCCGCGGCAGCGGCGAACGACGCCGACAAGGCGGTCGACGACATCGGCGAGATGACCACCGGGCTCCTTCCCCCGGCCGAGAACATCACGCCCACCGTCAAGAGGCTCGCGGCGGCGCCCGCGCCCGGTGCGACGGCGAAGGCGGAGTTCGCTGTGCCCGACAAGGCGACGTTCCGCATCACGGACCTGATGCTCAACAACCCGCAGGGCGACTTCGGCCGGCTGACGGTGAGCGCGGGCGACGACCAGCTCTTCGTGCTCGCGCTGGAGAACTTCCGCGACACCGACTACCACTTCCAGACGCCGCTCACGGTGAAGGGCGGCACCACGCTCGTCGTGACGGTCGCCTGCCGCACCCCCGGGGCGCCGCTGGGTCAGGACCCCGCGCCCACCAGGTGCGACGACGCGCTCGTCGTCGGCGGCCAGCTGGCGACGCCCAACAAGGCGAGCAAGAAGGCCGCCACGACGGCGGCGACGCCGTCGGCCGAGTGACGTGCCCACCGGACCCGCGCTGCGTGCCGGAGACATGGCGGTCTGCCCGCTCATGGACGGGCCGAAGCCTCATGTCGGCGGCGCCATCACCCCGGCGACGTGCGTCCCGACCGTCCTCATCGGAGGTGTTCCCGCGGCCGTCGCGGGCACGCCCGGAGGCATCACGTGCGTGTCCCCGGCCCCCAACGGCATCGCGATGGGGAGCATGACGGTGCTGATCGGTGGTCGTCCCGCGGCGCGCCTGGGAGACCAGAGCATGCACGGTGCACCGGTGGCCCCCGGACCGGGGTGCCCGACCGTGATCATCGGCGGGTGATCGCCCGGACGACGCGCCGACGGGCGGCCGGGGGAGCGCCCCGACCGCCCGCCGGCGGAACAGCTCAGTCGCGGTTGATCGTGAACGTCGACGTCGTGTTCTTGATGTCCTGGTAGTTGTTCGACAACGTCAGGTTGTGGAACGTCACGGACCCGACGGCGGGTCCCTGACCGGCTTCCGGCTGCTCGTTGACCCAGATGCCGAACCCGGACTTGGCGTCCCAGGCGTCGCCGGACTTCTTGGCGCCGCTGATGGAGACGTTGGTGAACACCGTGTCGGTGATCGGGTTCTGCGGGCTGCTCCCGACGTAGTTCGTCTGGAACATGATCCCCGAGTAGGTCGGGTCGACGATGTCGACGTTGCTGACCCGGATGCCCTGGAACTTCTTCGACGCGGAGAACACCCAGATGGCGGGGAACGTCTGGTTGCCCCAGAAGTGGCCGCCGGCCCGGACGATCGAGATGTTGTCGAAGGTCGTCGGCGCCGCCGAGCCGAACTCGTCCATCGGGTAGCCGAAGTCCAGCGAGCTGATGGTGATGCCCGAGTAGACCAGGGTGTCGGCGATGTAGATGTTCCGGAACGTGTTGCCGTAGCCGCCGTAGACGGCCAGGCCCGCGGCCCGCCAGGTGACCAGCGACGTCAGGTTCTCGTAGACGTTGCCGGTCTGGCCGGTGCCGCCCGCGTCGGTGGCCGCGAACAGGGCGAACGAGTCGTCACCCGTACCGCGGGCCTCGATGTTGGCGACCCGGTTGTTCGCGCTGCCGTTGGTCATGTTGACGCCGTCGGCGAACGTGTCCCGGATACGGGAGTTCGTGATGGTGCTGGAGTCCATGTTGGACGCCCAGAACATGCAGATCATGTGCTCGACCCACAGGTCGTCGACCGTCATGTTCGCGACGTTCGTGAAGTCCAGGACCTTGCCGGGACCGTCGATGCGGGACGTGTAGTTGCCCCAGTAGGAGAAGCTGCGGAACTTCGACCCGTTGGCCGACGCCTCGGCCCGGAAGCCGATGTCGGTGTTCTCCTGGTCGGTCGGCGCGAAGAACCGGGTGTACCAGGGGCCGGCGCCGACGATGTCGACGGCCTTGCCGTACACCTGGAACTTGTTCGCCGTGGAGTAGTCACCGGCCGGCAGGTAGACGCCCTTGAGCTTGCCGGTGGTGTCCTGGCGGAACGTGTCGAGCGCGTTCTGGACCGCCTGCTGCGTGAAGCCGGTGGCCGTCACGTAGGCCGACGGGTCGGGGTTGGCCTTCGGCGCCACCTGCTCGGTGTTGATGAAGTCCACCGTGACGGGCTGCGGGTTGGACGCGGTCTTCTGCAGGCGGATGGTCGTGCCCGCGGGGACCGTGGTGCCGAGCAGGATGTTGGCCTCGTCGTAGATGTGGCGGGGACCGCCCGCGCTCGGGGTGTTGCCCGGGCTGGTCTCGTTGCCGTACAGCCACGCGTACTTGCTGGTCAGGTCCAGACGCTTGAGGAACGTGCCGCCGGCGTAGATGTCGATCGAGCCCGTGTTCCCCGTGCCGGCCGCGTTGTCCGGGATGGAGAAGCGCGTGACCAGCGTGTTCGTCGAGTTCTTCAGGGTCCACTCGACGTAGGCGCCGTTGTCGCCCAGCGTGACGGCCCGACGACCGGACGCCTCACCGGCCAGGTCGCCGACCGTCCGGTTGGGTGCGAGCACGCTCGCGCCGCCGCCGGTGCGGCCCTCCTCGGCCTCGTAGAAGTCGTACGGCATGCTGGCGCCGCGCCCGACGAAGATGCCGCCGGTCGCCGTGTTGTTGCCCTGCTTGCCGGCCACCTCGGTCGAGTCCGTCGCGACGACGGACGTCACCGTGTAGTTGCCGTCGGCCGCCGTCCACGTGCCGAGCGCGATCTGACTGCTGGTCGCACCGGCCGCGATCGCGCCGCTCACCGAGCCGGTGAACGTCTTGACCGTGGTGCCGGACGCGTTCTTGACCGTCACCGTGATCGCGTGGGCGCCCGACGAGGTCGCCACGTTGCCCGCGTTGGAGATCGCGGCCGTGAACGTCACGGTCGCATCCTTCGACGGCGTCGTCGGGCTCCAGCTCACCACCGGGACCAGGTCGGAGCTGGGAACCGCGGAGACGGTCAGCTTCGAGGTGGCCGTCAGGGTGTTGTTGTTCTCGTTCTGCTCGACGACCGTGTTCGACGGGTCTGCCGTCGCGCCGATCGTGTAGCTGCCCGCGGCGAGCGCGCCGACCGATCCGCTCACGGTGGCCGAGGCCCCGGCTGCGAGCGCGCCGACGTTCACGGTGCCGGCGTTCTCACCGTTCACCAGAAGGCGCACGGTCGTGGCCGCCGACGCGAGCGTGCCGACGTTCTTGACCGTCGCGTTGAGCGTGACGGCGCTGGACTCGACCGGTGCAGCCGGGGTCGCGGTGACGGCGGTGACCGTCAGGTCCGGGTTGGGTGCCGGCGTGCCGGTGACCTCGAGCTCCGCGACCTGCCCGTTGCCGGAGCCGGTGTTGGCGGTGAAGACGAGCCGGACGTCGCTGGCCGTCGCGGACACCGGGATCGTGACCTTGTTGCCGCTGCCGGGCGCGAAGGCGTAGGCGGCCGACGCCTTGATGGTCGACCACGCGCCCGAGCCCGTCTTGCCCTCGATCGAGAACGTCTGCGTGCGCGCACCCCAGGCGGAGTCGGGGTTGACCTTCACCGTGACGCCGCTGATCGTCGACGTCGACGCGAGGCTGACCGCGAGGTTGCTGGGGTACTGGCCGCCCGCGCCCTCCCAGTAGGTGGTGAGGTTGCCGTCGGTCGCGTTGGTCGCGACGTAGGTCCACTCGGTCGACGATGCCGTGGCGGGCCGGTTCAGCGACAGGTTCTGGGTCGCGGGCGGGTCCGTCGGCGGGTCGGTCGGTGCGGTGGTGACCGTCACCGAGCCGGACGTCGAGTTGTTGCTCTCGTTCGACTCCGCCACGGCATTCGCGGAGTCGGCCGCGGCGCTGAACGCGTACGTGCCGGCCGTCTTGGTGCCGATGGACTTCGTGACGGTCGCCTGCGCGCCGGCGTTCAGCGCGCCGACGGCGGCGGTCCCGACGCTCTGACCGGCGACGACGAAGTTCACGGTCGAGGCCGCAGCGGCGCCGTCGCCCTGGTTCCTCACGACCGCGGACAGCGTGATCGTGTCCGACGTCGTCGGGCTGGCCGGGCTCGCCGAGACGGAGCTGACCACCAGGTCGGGGCTCGTCGGCTGCGTGCTGGGCGAGCCGAACACCTGCAGCTCGGCCACCTGACCGTTGCCGGCGCCGGTGTTGGCCGTGAAGCTCAGCCGCACGTCGCTGGCGGTCCCGCTCACGGGGACGGTCACCGTGTTCCCGGTCGACGGGCTGAAGGCGTACGCGGCCGACGACTTCAGGGTCGTCCAGGTGCCGCTGCCGGTCTTGCCCTCGATCGAGAACGTCTGGGTGCGGTTGCCCCACGCGGAGCCAGGGTTGAGCTTGACGACGACGCCCGTCAGGCTGCTCGTCGACGCGAGCCCGACGGCCAGCGTGCTCGGGTACTGCCCGTCGCCGCCCTGCCAGTAGGTGCCGACGTTGCCGTCGGTGGCGTTGCCGGCGACATACGTCTGCGTGGTCGACGACGCCGTGGCGGGCCGGCCCTGCGACAGGTTGCTGCCCGACGGCGGGGGAGTGGTGGTCCCGGTGCCGAGCACCTCGAGCTCCGAGAGCTGCGCCGCGGGCCAGCCGGTGTTGGCGGCGAACTGGAGGCGGACGTAGCGCGCGGAGGTGTCCGTGACGTCGACGGCGACGGTGTTGGAGCCGCTGAAGGTGTAGGAGGCCTGGGCCTTCAGGGTGCTGAACGACGAGCCGTCCGTCGAGCCCTGGACGGTGATCGTCTCGTTGCGCGACCCCCAGCCGCTGGGCAGCTTGAGGTTGAGGTCGGTCACGGTCGACGCGCTGCCCAGGTCCACCTGGACCCACTGCGGCAGGCTGCCCGACGACTCCCAGTACGAGCCCTGGTCGCCATCGGTGACGTTGCCCGAGGTGTAGGGGCTGTTGCTGCTGCTCGCGGTGGTCGCCTTGCCGGCCGCGAGGTTGACGGTGGCGGCGTGGGCGCCGTCGACGGCGATCGCGCCGAGCGGCACGACGAGCGCCGCGGTGGCGGCAGCCACGACGACGCGACGCAGGTCGGTCCTGCGCAGGTTCCTTCTCATGAGGTCGTCCTCGTTCTCCCGCTCGTGGCGGGTGGGTCCTCGGCACGGGCGCGACGATGCGACCGTGCCGATGGGGTGGGTGGTGCAGGGACTGCGAACGTGGGCTGACACGCCGTCGGATGCGAGGGGTGTGCGTCCGACCTGGGCGCTCGTTGAGCACTTTCTTGCACCGCACTACTTTGTGCGGTGTTGATGTCGAGTTCTTGCGAACCGTGCTCGCCGACCCTATGAACCGTCGCCGGGCGAGTCAAGAGGAACCGGGCGAATCGGTCGTCGGGCGTCCGCTCCGCACGCGACGGCTCGCCTACTCTCCTTCCATGAGCCTGCGACGCACCGCCGCCCGCGCGTTCTGGCGGTTCAGCCGCTGGAAGCTGGTCACCGAGCGGGTCCCGCGCGACCGGGCAGGGATCCTCATCGGCGCCCCGCACACGTCCAACTGGGACTTCGTGCTGATGCTGGCGATCGCGGGTGAGGCGGACCTCCGCTTCAAGTGGCTCGGCAAGCACTCGCTGTTCAAGCGACCGTTCGGCGGCCTCATGCGGGCGCTCGGCGGTATCCCGGTGGACCGTCGCGACCCCGCGGGCCTGGTCGACGAGCTGACCGCCCGGATCGCCGAGGGCGACGGCTTCTACCTGGTCGTGACGCCGGAGGGGACGCGCAGCGGCTCGGGCTGGAAGTCGGGGTTCTACCGGATCGCGCGCGCCGCAGACCTGCCCGTGACCCTCGGCTACGTGGACCGGACCACCATGACGACCGGCCTGGGCCCGACCATCCGCCTCACCGGCGACATCCCCGCGGACATGGACGTCGTGCGGTCCTTCTACGCCGACAAGGCGGGATTCGCGCCGTCGCGGCGCACCGAGCCGCGGCTTCGTGAAGAAGTGCCGGTTCAGGATGCGGGAACGCCAGACCCGTCGTAGCGTCAAGTCACCGCAAAGAAACGGAGGCGTGGACATGGGTCTGGGAGACAAGATCTCGAACGCGGCCGAGGATGCCAAGGGCAAGGTCAAGGAGGCGACCGGCAAGGCCACCGACGACGAGAAGCTCGAGGCGGAAGGTCAGGCCGACCAGTCGAAGGCCGACCTGAAGCAGGCGGGCGAGAAGGTCAAGGACGCGTTCCACTGACCGACGTGAGGTAGCCGACGGGCGCGCCGGGACGGTGGGATGCAGGACCGGCGCACGCGCCCCATACGCACAGGGCCCTACCGCTTGCGGAGGGCCCTTTGCGCTGCCCGGGGGACGCGTTCACCTGCAGGGACGGCTCGCGGCGGGGGTTCCCCGAGCGGCCGATCACCCGCTGGTAGCGGGTCGCGGACGCCGCCGTCGGAGGTGTGCGGGTGAAATGGACAGATGTCGGAATTGCCCCGGGTGCGGCCTCTTCCTGACCACCTGGTCAGTGGGGTAATGTCCCACTTGTCAGCGAAACGGCAAACCCTCCGCAAGGGGGAGACGCAAAGCCACGGGGCCCACGGGGTCAGCCGGGCTACCGAACAGACAGGACACTGGCATGGACGCCACTGGATACCCCGCCGAGCCCACCGAGGCCGCCCCCTCCGTCATCGGCCGCACCGCCGCCTGGGGTGCGATCGCAGCCCGGCTCCGCACGGTCGACTACATCCCGTCGCAGCGCGAGGACGTGGCCGCCGCCTGAGACGGCTCGCACGCATCGAGGAGCCCCGAACCGCGAGGTTCGGGGCTCCTCGCGTCTCTCCTGGTCATCGCGTTGCGGCGCCCCGGCCCGACGCTCGCGGAGGCTTCTGTCCGCTGCGCACGATCTGCGTTAATCTCAAGCGACCGCGGCGCCAGACGAGGCAACGCTCACACGTTCGGGAGAAGGACGCATGGACAGCTTTTGGGACTGGTTCGGGCTGCTGATCTGGTGGTTCCTCTTCTTCGCCTACCTGGTGATCCTCTTCCAGATCATCGGTGACCTCTTCCGCGACCGCGAGCTCGGTGGCTGGGGCAAGGCGCTGTGGATCATCGGCCTCATCGTGTTCCCGTTCCTGGTCGCGCTGATCTACGTCATCGCGCGCGGCAAGGGCATGGCTGAGCGTCAGGTCGCTGCCGTTCGCCAGGCGCAGGACCAGACGGACTCCTACATCCGCTCGGTCGCCGGCAAGTCGGCCACCGAGTCGATCGCCGACGCGAAGAAGCTGCTGGACTCCGGCGCCATCAACGAGGCGGAGTTCGCGCAGCTCAAGGCCAAGGCGCTCGCCTGACCTGAACTGCCGTACGACGAAGGCCCGGTCGCGTCTCGCGACCGGGCCTTCGTCGTCCCCGTCAGAGCTCGCCGCTGCGCTGCAGCACCCGCATCGCGATCCAGCCCATCGGGATGCGCAGCCAGTAGGTGACGACGCGGAAGAGGATCGCGATGGACGTCGCGATACCGAAGTTGATGCCCGTGACGGCCGACAGGGACGCCCCGAGCGCGGCCTCGATGGCGCCCATGCCGCCAGGGGTCGGCACCATCGACCCGGCGGTGTTGCCGGCCAGGTACACGATCGCCACCTGGATCAGGGTGGCGTGCTGCCCGAACGCCGCGAGGCACGCGTCGAACGCCAGCACGTACCCGAGCGTCATGAGCAGGTTGCTGCCGATCGCGAGCGCCAGGCGCCAGGGCTGACCGAGCACGGCGATCAGGCGCGGCCACGTCTGGCGCAGCGTCGGCATGATCTTGGCCAGCACCCACTGGCGCACCGACGGGATCAGCAGGGTCGCGGCGACGAGCGCGGCCACGATGCCGATCGCCACCAGCACGGCCGACGAGATCGGCAGCGCGGACTCCTGGTTGCCGGACGCGATCGTCAGGACCAGCAGCAGGCCCAGGGTCACGATGAGCTGGCTGACCTGCACGAGCGCCACGGTGGCGCCGGCGAGGGTGGCGCTCACGCCCCGCCGGGTGAGCATGCGCAGGTTGAGCGCTGCGGGGCCGATGCCGGCGGGGGCGGCGAGCGCGACGAAGGTCGCCGCCGTCTGGACCAGGATCGCGCGCCACACGGGGATGCGCACCGGTGAGAAGGCGACGATGGCGAGCGCGGCGCCGACGAGCGTGAGCAGGCCCAGCAGGAACGCGAGCACGCTCCAGCGCCAGTCGCTGTCGGCCACGGCGCTCGTGATCTCGTCGAGGTTGATCTGCGTGACGATGAAGAGGACGGCGAGGATCGGGACGACGATCGTCAGGACGGTGCGCAGCCCGAACCGGGTGAGCTGCAGAGGCTCGACGTCGGCCTCGGGCAGCCGGGCGACGAGCGCCTCACGGAGCTCTCCGAGGACCTGCTTGTGGGTGCGCAGCTCGTCGCGGGTCTGACGCGGCAGCGAGATGGTCTGGATCAGCGGGCCGATCGCCGCGACGTCGTCGTCGGACAGCACGCCCGCCGCGGACTCGAGGGCCCGGGCGGCACCCACCCGCAGGGCCAGCAGGGCCAGCATCTGGCTCACGTCGATGCGTCGCGCCAGGTCCGACGAGGCGACGTACCCCTGGTCCCAGCCGGTGAGCCACACCACCGGACGGCCCGCGACCGACTCGACGAGCACCGAGTCGCTGGTCAGGCTCCGGTGCGCGATGCCGGCCGCGTGGGCGAGCGAGAGCTGGGCCCACGCCTCGGCGAGCAGCTCGTCCGTGAGGTCGCCGGGCTCGACCTCCGCCAGCGGCACCGCCCGGTGCGGCCGCGACTGGACCAGCAGCATCGAGTCCTCGGCCTCGGCGACCGCGAGGAGCTGGGGGGTGCGGACGCCGGCCGCACGGGCGGCGTAGCTGAGCAGGGCGGTGCCCTCGGTGGCCTGCCGCAGCGAGACGACCGAGCGCCCCTCGAGCCCGCGCAGCCGCAGCGACCGCCACACCCGGGCCAGCATGCCGACCACCTGGCGGTCGCCGTCGATGACGAACAGGTCCAGGTGCTCCCCGTCCTGCGTGGTGAGCTCGTACGCGCGGTAGCCCGACGAGCGGACGAGGGCCCGCGCGGCGGCGTCGTGCGTCGCGGCGGCGTCGTCGCCGTCCTCGTCGGGCGTCTCCGGCACCCGGCGGAGCCGGGCGGGTTCGAACCCGGCCCGCCGCACGCCCGTGACGAGCGAGGCGCCGTAGGCGCGCTCGGAGCGGACGCCCGACAGGAAGCGGACGGCCAGGCCGGCCACGCGGCCCAGCAGCAGGGAGACCGCGAGCCCGGGCAACGAGACCTGCGCGGTGATGAGCAGGACACCGGTGACGACCCACACCGCGTTCCACGACCAGGCCACCGTCCGGCGTCGGGACCGGGGACCCGAGACCGTCAGGAGCGCGGCGAGCATGGCGAGGTAGCCCGGCAGGACCACCGTCCACGTCCCGTTGACCGGGACCGACATCCCCAGGACCAGGTTGTCGCTGCCGACGTGGTGCAGCAGCCAGAGCACGACCTCGTTGAGCGCGACGGCCGTGACCGCGGCGGCGAGCGCCTCCAGCACCTGCCTGCCCAGCCGGCGCACGGCCAGCTCGGTCAGCACGGCGATCGGCACCAGCAGCGTGACCAGGCCCTCGAGCACGGTCACCGGCACGACGAGGATGTTGCGCAGCAGGGTCGCGAAGCCCTGCACGTCCTCGGCCACGCCCGTGGTCGTGTGCTGCGCGTAGGTGGCCAGCAGCATCACGACCACAGCGCCGAGCGCCGACAGGATGGTGCCGATCAGGTCGCTCGGGTGGTGGACCCGTGCGGCGGGGACGTCGTCGCGCATCACCTCGAGCGCGAGGGTCGGCGCGTCGGGGAGCCTCGGGTGCGCCGGAGCCGGCTCGGGCGCGGCGACCGCGGCGACCGCGGCGTCGGCGGCGTCGGCGGCCGCGCGACCAGCGGGCGGCGGCGTCGCGGACATAGAGGCGAGTGTAGGCAGGCCGGGTCGAGCCCGCCGGTGGCGACGCGGCATTCCGGACGCGATCTACGGCACACGAGGTGGCGCGCCCGCTAGCGTGTGGTCCTAGGCGGCAGCCCGTGCCGGCCCAGGACGACGAGGAGAACCGCTCATGGCCGACACGACAGTCAACGAGGCCGTCGCGCAGGTGCGGCGCTACTGGTGGATCCCGGTGCTCCGCGGTGTGGTGCTGCTGATCCTGGGTCTGTTCATGGTGTTCCGTCCGTTCGACACCCTGACCGCCGTGGTGTGGCTGTTCGGGATCTTCGTGGTCGTCGACGGGGTGCTGGCCATCGTCAGCGCGTTCCTGGACCGCAGGGATGCCGGCGTGCTGTGGCCGACCGTGGGAGGGCTGCTGACGATCGCCCTCGGTGTCGTCCTGCTGGTCTGGCCCGGGCCGACCGTCCAGGTGCTGTTCTACTTCGTCGCCTTCTGGGTGATCCTGCTGGGCGTCATCGGGATCGTGGCGTCCATCGTCGCGCACAGCCACGACAACCCCACCTGGTACTTCCCGCTCACCCTCGGCCTGGTGAGCCTGCTGATCGGTCTGCTGCTGGTCACCAACCCGCAGACCTCGATCGCGGTGGTCATGCTGCTGCTCGGCATGTTCACGCTGGTGGGCGGCGTGGTGCTGCTCGTCGGCGGGTTCGCCGCCCGTTCCCTGGCCAACCGCATCGCCGCCGAGGGCCCGACGATCATCGAGGCCTGATCCCGCTCTGCCCGCTGCAGCCCTTCGACCGCAGCACCGACGGCCGGCGACCCGATCCGGGTCGTCGGCCGTCATGCTGCGTCGCTCCAGCGGGTCGTCAGGTCCCCGAACATCGCCTCCACGGTCGACCAGCTCCCGGGGTCGTGAACGGCGGTATCGAGCCTCGGCAGGAAAGCGGGTGTCGGCGCCTCGGGCGCTCGGCTCAGGTACGTGTGACCCGTCGGAGTTCGGGTCGCGACGGCGTGGCGCGGCGGAGGGTCGTCAGGCTTCGTCCAGGCGCGCTCCGGTGGTCCGGTTCTGAGTCGCTCCGAGTCGACGGTGCCGGCCGACCAGCCGGGAGCTTCCTTGGCGAGGTTGCACGCCACGCAGAGTCCTTGACCGTTCTCCGCGCTCGTCGCGCCGTTCCGCACAGCCGACTCGACGTGGTCGATCTGCCGGATGGGCGCCCCGCACCAGGGTGTACGGCAGATGCCTTGGTCGCGCAGGCGCAGGAACTGGGCGAGCTGCTCGGGATGGAAGCGTCCACGCGAGCTCATCGCCACCAGCAGACCCGTGGGATCTGCGTACAGGCGTCGCAACCACGCGGCGCCGATGTCGATGCCCTGTGCGACCAGCGCACGCGCCACCTCGGCGGGCACCACGCCGCCGGCCGTGCCGCCGCCCTCGACCACGGCCGGTTCGTGGCCGCCCGCCAACAGCGCCGCATCGCTCATTACGAGGTTGACGGTGACGGGGACATCGGCTGCATGTTCTTGCCCGGTGACCCGCTCGACCAGGGTGTCGGCCATGAGCTGCCCGCGACTGCGTGGGTCACCACCCTCGGCGGCCGTGGCGGCATCGGCCGCCCGCTGGAGGGCCGCGAGCGCGGCGACACCCTGTGCCATCGGGAGCAGCGCAGTCAGGTACGTCATCGTGTCCGGCGCCGGTCGCAGCGTCACGCACCGCTCGCCCTCGGCTCGTCGGGCGCGCTTCACCACGGCGGCGGGGTCGAGCCGGGCCGCGTGCCGACGCGCGATCGCGACGAGCTGCCTGGTGCCGATCCCCTCGAGCGTGCCCGGATCGGCGCACATGAGCCTGTCGACCTCGCGCCGGTCCGCGGCATCCAGGCACGCGGTCTCCTGGACGAGCGTCATGGCGCGGTGCTCCGACAGGCGTCCGCCGCTCAACGCGTCGAACGTGCACGGCATCTCGCTCAGCCAGATCTTGGCCGCCCCGAGGAGCGACGCAGCGCGGTGCGGCGACTCCCGGCGCGCGAGACCGAGCTGCGACGCGACGCCACGCCCGCGGTGGCGGCTCGGGACGCCGGCGTGCATCTGGCGATCACGTTCGGCCTGCTCGAGATCGACGGCCAGCGACGCCTGCAGCGCGCTGGCCACGGACTTCAGCTCCTCGAGCGCGCGCAGCAGATCGATCCGCGCCGCACCCGGATCCTCGTCGTCCTGCGCATCGAGCTGCCCCGCCGCAGGACTGCCCCCGCCCCGAGACCCGGAGCCTGCCGCGATCGCGGCCCGCATCGACCCGAGCCACATCGCGACGAGCCGACCATCTGCCGCCGGCTGTGAGGCAGGCGCGCGCCCCGCACCGCTCCCGGCGTGGAGCGGTACGCGAGGTGCGTCCGTGGGGGCTGTCGTCACCCCTGCAATCTATCGAACACCTGTACGAATTGCGAGGGTTGTCCCAGGCTGCGGACAACGAGGTTCGACGGTACGCGCAGCCGCGTTCTCGCACGTGCGCGGGGTGTTAGTCAGGACAGGTGAAGGGAGTCCCGGATGTGCGCCGGGAGCAGCGAGTAGCCGACGAACACGACCATGTCCATGATCGTGTGGGCGACCACCAGCGGCATGACGCGCCGCTTGCGTCGGTAGTACTCGGCGAACACGAGCCCCATCACGGCGTTGCCGACCAGGGCGCCCCAGCCCTGGTACAGGTGGTACATCCCGCGCAGCAGGGCGCTGGCGGCGACGATCATGGACGGGCGCCAGCGCAGGTCGCGCAGCCGCTCCATGAGGTAGCCGACGACGATGACCTCCTCGAGCAGCGCGTTCTTGAGCGCCAGCAGGATGAGCATCGGGACGGTCCACCAGTAGGTGTCCAGCGCGCTGGCCTGCACCTGGACCGCGAACCCCATGGCCCGTGCGGCGGCGTACAGGCCGAGCCCCGGCAGGCCGATGAGCGCCGCGAGCCCGACGCCGATGCCGAGGTCGCGCCACGGCCGGGAGAGGTCGAGGCCGATGCGTCGCACGGCCGACCGTCCGTTGGCCGACAGCAGGTACAGCGCGAGCGCGACAGGCACCAGCGCGAACGCGATCGACAGGACCTGGTAGGTCAGGTCGAGCCACGGCCGGGGCGACAGGGTCGGGTTGAGCGTCGTCGACTGGTCGGCCAGCGGCGGCCCCGCCGTCATGCGGTCGATGATGTTCACGACGGCGTAGACAGCCGACCGCCCCAGCGACAGCCCCAGCACGATCCAGATCTCGACCGTCAGCCGCCGCCGCACGGCTCGGTCGGACGGCTGCGGAACCCTGTCCTGCGCCAGCTGCTCGGTCACGCGCCGCACCCTAGTCCCGGACCCTGGGGGAGATCTCAGGGTTCTCCCCGATGTCGTCCAGCATCGCGGTCCTGCCAGGCTCGCACCATGACGACGATCGAGCGGTCGACGAACCCGACGCGCACCGTCCCGCTGCCGTTGCTGGTGGCGATGGTGCTCGCGGCCGTGGCTGCCGCGGTGTGGTTCGTCGCCCGGCCGAGCGTCGGGGCCGTCACCTGGGCCACCGGCGAGGCACAGGTGACCGGGACCCAGGCGACGATCGAGTCCGACGGGCGGACGTACGGCCTCTCGGGCAGCGTCGCCGAGTGGACCGACGAGGCCGGCGCCACGAACCAGCTCACCTGGCCCACCTGCCTGGCGGACGGTGCCACCGCGCCCGTCCGCTTCGGCTGGGTCACCTACGGCGACGGCGGCGACAACGGCCGGGTGGTCGTCGCGGTGGACTGCCGCCGGTAGTCGTCCTGCTGGCTGGACCTGCTAGTGAAACCGGCGCAGCCGCAGGGAGTTCCCGACGACGAGCACCGACGAGGCCGCCATGGCGGCGCCGGCGATCATGGGGTTGAGCAGCCCGAACGCCGCCAGCGGGATGGCCGCGACGTTGTACCCGAACGCCCAGAACAGGTTCTGGCGGATGATCGTCAGCGTCCGCCGCGACAGCCGGACGGCCTGGCCGGCGGAGCGTAGGTCGCCGCGCACCAGGGTGATGTCGGCGGCCTCGATCGCGACGTCGGTCCCGGTTCCCATGGCGAGGCCGAGATCGGCGGTGGCGAGCGCCGCGGCGTCGTTGACACCGTCTCCCACCATCGCGACGCGGGCCCCGTCGGCCTGCAGCCGGCGCACCACGGACACCTTGTCCTCGGGCAGCACCTGCGCGACGACGTCGTCGATCCCGACCTCGCGCGCCGCGGCCTGCGCCGCACCCGGGTTGTCGCCCGTCAGGAGGACGGGCCGCAGGCCCAGCGCGCGCAGCTCGTCGACAGCCTGGCGCGACGATGCCTTGACGGGGTCGCGCAGCACGACGACCCCGCGGACGGAGCCGTCCCACGCCACCATCACGGCGGTGGCGCCGTCCGCCTCGGCCGCGTCGAACCGCTCCTGCAGGGCGTCGGTCGCCAGGCCCTGCTCGCGCAGCCAGGTGGGGCGCCCGACGAGGACACGGCGGCCGAGCCCGACGCCCGAGTGCGCGGTGCGGACGACGCCGCTCACGCCGCGGCCGGCCTCCGCGCGGAAGTCGTGCACCTGGTCGGCGCCGATCGCGACACCGTCGGCACCGGTCGCCTGGGACGAGTCCTCGCTCGGAGCCGCGTCTCCCGACGAGCCGCCCACGGCGGCTGCAGCGATCGCCGCCGCGATCGGGTGCTCGGCGAGCTGCTCGACGGCACCCGCGAGCCGCAGCACCTCGTCGGGCGCCGTGCCGGGCGCCGTGCCTGGCGTGACCAGCACGTCGACCACGGCCATGCGCCCCTGCGTGACGGTGCCGGTCTTGTCCAGCACCACGGTGTCGACCGCGCGGGTCTGCTCGAGGATCTCGGGGCCCTTGATGAGGATGCCGAGCTGCGCGCCGCGACCCGTGCCGACCAGCAGCGCCGTCGGAGTCGCGAGGCCCAGGGCGCACGGGCACGCGATGATGAGCACCGCGACGGCGGCCGTGAACGCCTGCTGCGCGTCGGCGCCCGAGACCAGCCACGCCACGAGCGTGATCACCGCGAGCACCAGCACGATCGGCACGAAGACCGCCGAGATGCGGTCCGCGAGCCGCTGGACCGGCGCCTTCCCGGTCTGCGCGGTCGCGACGAGCCGCCCGATCTGCGCCAGCCGCGTGTCGGAACCCACGGCCGTCGCGCGGACGACGAGCGAGCCGGCCGTGTTGATCGTCGCGCCGGTGACCGCGTCGCCGGGCCCGACGTCGACCGGTACCGGCTCGCCGGTGAGCAGCGACTCGTCGAGCGCGCTGGTGCCACGCACCACGACGCCGTCGGTCGCGACCTTCTCCCCGGGCCGCACGACGAACTCGTCGCCGAGCGCCAGCCGGTCGACGGGAGCTCGCTGCTCGACACCGCCGACCAGCAGGGCCACGTCCTTCGCGCCCAGGTCCAGGAGCGCCCGCAGCGCGTCACCGGCCCGACGGCGCGAGCGGTGCTCGGCGTAGCGACCGGCCAGCAGGAACGTGGTGACGACGGCCGCGACCTCGAAGTAGAGCTCGGGCGCGGCCCCGTCGTGCGCGGCTCGCGGCCACAGCGACGGGGTCATGGTCATGCCCAGCTCACCGGCGCCGCCGAAGAGCAGGGCCCACAGTGACCAGCCGGTCGCCGCCGTGATGCCGATGGACACGAGCGTGTCCATGGTCGACGCGCCGTGCCGTGCGGCCCGCACCGCGGCGCGGTGGAACGGCCACGCCGCCCACGTCGCGACCGGCAGCGCCAGTGCCGCGACCACCCACTGCCAGCCGGTGAGCTGCAGGGCCGGGATCATCGAGAGCACGACGACGGGGACGGTCAGCGTCGCGGCGACGACCAGGCGGCGGCGCAGGTCAGCACCGCGTGCGTCCGTCGGCGCCGACGTGTCGTCGTCGGGGTCCATGTCGTGCCCGGGCGCCATCGCGTGACCGGACAGCGCGTGCTCGTACGGATCCATGCCGGCGTGCTCGTGAGACATGCGTGCGTGGGCGTTGGCCGTCGGCTGCGTCTGCTCGACGTGCGTGACGCGGGCGTCGTAGCCGGCGGCGCGGACGGCGGCGACGAGGTCGTCGACACCCGCCGCGCCCGACGGGCCGTCGGCGGTGTCGTCGTCGGGCAGTCGCACCTCGACGCGCGCCGACTCCAGCGGGAGGTTCACGGTGGCGGTGACGCCGGGGAGGCGGCCCAGCCGCTTCTCGACGCGCGCGACGCAGGACGCGCACGTCATGCCCTCGACCGCGAGGTCGACGACCGCGACGGGTGCGTCCGAGACAGGCACGCCCTCGGACGTGGCGGCCTGCGCCGGCTCGGGCGGGCGGTGGGCGCTGGGGTGGACGGGGACGCGCCTCACAGCAGCGACCTCCGCGGGGTGACGGCATACCCGGCCTCGTCGACGGCCGCCGCGACGGCGTCGTCGGCCAGGGCTGCCTCCGACGTGACGGTGACGCGCGACGACCCGCCGACGACCAGGTCGATCGCGACGTCCTGCACGCCGGGCAGTGCGGTGAGCTCGGTGGTGACGTGCTGCACGCAGTGGGCGCACGTCATGCCGTCGACGCCGAAGGTGGTGGTCTGGCTCATGGTGCTCTCCTCGTTGTCGTCGGCTGTCTCAGCTGCGGACCAGGCGCGCGATGGCGGCGCTGGCCTCGGCGACCTTCGCGGCACCCTCGTCGGGATCGCGCCGGGCCGCGTCGACGACGCAGTGGCCCAGGTGCTCCTCGACCAGGCTGATGCTCACGGCCTGCAGCGCCTTGGTGACGGCGGCGATCTGGGTGAGGACGTCGATGCAGTACGTGTCCTCGTCGACCATGCGCGCGATGCCGCGCACCTGCCCCTCGATGCGGCGCAGGCGCTTGAGGTGGTCGTCCTTGGTGTCGGAGTAGCCCGGCATGATGCCTCCGTCGTGATCCATGTCCTGCGCAACACCATACCCCCATGGGGTATTCCGACGACCGGGCGGAGCCTCGCGGGAAGGCACAATGGGTCCATGCGGGTCTCGGCGAAGGCGGACTATGCGGTGCGGGCGTGCGCCGAGCTGGCGGCGAGCCCGCACGGGGACGCGGTCGCGGCCGACGTGCTCGCCGCGGGCCAGGGGCTGCCGGTCAGCTTCGTCGAGCGGATCCTGGGCGACCTGCGTCGCGCCGGTGTCGTCGCCAGCGTGCGGGGCCGCTCCGGCGGGTACCGCCTGGCGCGCCCGGCCGACGAGGTCACGCTCGCCGAGGTGATTCGCGCCGTCGACGGCCCCCTGGTGACCGTGCGCGACGAGCGTCCCCCGAGCCTGGCGTACGAGGGATCGGCCGCGGCGCTGCTCGACGTGTGGGTCGCGCTGCGTGTCAGCGTCCGCGGCGTGCTCGACGAGGTGACGCTGGCGTCGCTCGTCGACGGCAGGCTGCCCGCGCACGTGCGCACGATGGCGGCCTCCGACGGCGCCTGGGAGAACCCCTGACGCGAGGCGCGCGTCTCACGATGTGAGTGCGGACTTGAATACCTACTGCTCGGATCGGGATTATCTCTCTATCGTTCCCGATCCGAGGTAGGTCCCCCCGTGCGCAAGATCGTGCTCCTGGCCATCGTCGGCCTCGCCGCACAGCTCGTCGACGGCAGCCTCGGCATGGCCTACGGCGTCACCTCGACGACGCTGCTGCTGGCCATCGGGACCAACCCCGCCGCCGCGTCCGCCACGGTCCACCTGGCCGAGATCGGCACGACGCTCGCGTCCGGCGTCTCGCACTGGCGGTTCGGCAACGTGGACTGGCGCGTGGTGTGGCGCGTCGGCGTCCCCGGCGCGATCGGCGCCTTCCTGGGGGCGACGTTCCTGGCCAACCTCTCGTTCGACCTGGCCAAGCCCGTGATGTCGACGATCCTGCTGGTCCTGGGCCTGTACATCCTGATCCGGTTCACGGTGAAGGGGCTGCGCAAGGACCGCCTGGGCCAGCCGCTGCGCAAGCGGTTCCTGGCGCCCCTGGGCCTGTTCGCCGGCTTCGTCGACGCGACCGGTGGCGGCGGCTGGGGTCCCGTCGGCACGCCGGCCCTGCTCGCGTCGGGCCGCATGGAGCCCCGCAAGGTGATCGGCTCGATCGACACCAGCGAGTTCCTCATCTCCGTGGCCGCCTCGCTCGGCTTCCTGTTCGCCCTCGGGTCGCAGGGGATCGACTTCCTGTGGGTCGCCGCGCTGCTCGTCGGCGGCGTCATCGCGGCCCCCATCGCCGCGTGGCTGGTGCGGCTGCTCCCGCCCCGGATCCTCGGCTCCGCCGTCGGCGGCATCATCGTCCTGACCAACGCCCGCACGCTGCTGAACAGCGACTGGCTCGGTCTGGGCGGCACGACGACGGCCGCCCTGGTGCTCGGCTTCATCGCGCTGCTCTGGGCCGGTGCCGTCGCGTGGTCCGTGCGGGCCTACCGCCGCGAGCGCGCCGCCGAGCTCGCCGCCGGCGAGCAGGTCGCCGCAGCGGAGGTCGCCGAGCTGGAGACGGAGCTCGCTGACGCCCTGGAGCCGACCCGCACGGCGTGACCCGACAGCTCGATGGGAACTGATCGCTGCGGCACCGCCCGTTTGACCGATTTGCACGGATCGGATCGCGGGCCATACTCGAACCGATGAGTGCCACGAGCGACGGTCCGACGAGGGACGCGGACGACGAGCGCGACGACGACGTCGTCGGCGCCGGCGCGTGGCTGCCCACCCCGACCGTCCCGTTCCCGCGCCCGGCGCCGCCGCAGCCCGAGAACGCGTGGCCCTTCGACGGCATGGGTCTCGGACGTGTGCCGGACGGACCCGCGCCCGTCGGGCCGGTGCCGGCGTCGTGGGGTCGCCGGGCGGCCGGCCACGTGGTCGACCTGGCAGTCATGCTGGTCCCGCTGCTCCTGGCGCTCGCGTACGAGACGGCGCTGATGACGGTGCTCGGGCTGGTCTGGTGCGTCGGCTGGTACGTCGGCAACGTGCTGGCCGACGGCCGCGAGGGGCAGTCGCTCGGCAAGCAGCTCGTCGGCGTCCGCCTGGAACGCGTCGGCACCGAGCGCACGCCCGGTGTGCGGCGAGCCCTGCTGCGCGACCTGGCGCACGTGCTCGACGTGGTCAGTCTCGTCGGCTTCCTGCGTCCGCTCTGGCACCGCCCGACGATCGCGGACGTCCTCACGGGCACGACGGCGGTTCGAGCCCGCTGACCTGAGCGCGGATTCCGAAGGATCGGCGCGTCCGGCGAGCAGAACCTTCGGACTCCTGGGCGGACGCGGTGGGCTCAGGCCTCCGCGGCGGCGCGGGCGGCGGCCGGGAGGGCCGCCTCGATCTGCGTGAGTGCCTCGTCGTCGTGCGCGGCCGAGACGAACCACGCCTCGTACGGCGACGGCGGCGCGTAGACGCCGTGCTCCAGCAGCGTGTGGAAGAACGGCGCGTACCGGTGCGTCTCGGTGGCCTGCACGGCGGCGTAGTCCTGCGCGCCGTGGTCGGCTGCGTCGGGGCCGAACATGATCGAGAACAGGTTGCCGGCGTACTGGATCGCGTGCGGGACCTCGGCGTCGCTGAGGGCGGCGCTCACGGACGAGCGCAGGCGGGCCGACGCCTCGTCGACCCGTGCGTACACGTCGGCGTCCGCCAGGCGCAGGGTCGCGAGGCCCGCGGCCGTCGCGACCGGGTTACCGGACAAGGTCCCGGCCTGGTACACGGGCCCGGACGGGGCCAGCTGGGCCATGACGTCCCGACGACCGCCGACGGCCGCGACCGGCAGGCCGCCGCCGATGACCTTGCCGAACGTGAACAGGTCCGGCGCCCAGCCCTCGCGCAGACCCTCGAGCCCCCACCAGCCGGAGTAGCCCACGCGGAAGCCGGTGAGCACCTCGTCCTGGATGAGCAGCGCGCCGTGCTCGAGCGTGATGCGGCGCAGCTCGGCGTTGTAGCCGGGCAGCGGCGGGACCACGCCCATGTTGGCGGGCGCGGCCTCGGTGATGACGGCGGCGATGCGGTCGCCGTGCGCGACGAAGACCGTCTCGAGCGCGTCGACGTCGTTGTAGGGGACGACGATCGTCTCGGCGGCCGTCGCCGCGGACACGCCGGCCGAGTCCGGCAGGGCCAGCGTCGCGACGCCCGAGCCGGCGGAGGCCAGGAGCGCGTCGACGTGACCGTGGTAGCAGCCGGCGAACTTCACGACGAGGTCGCGGCCCGTGTACGCGCGGGCCAGGCGCAGCGCCGTCATGGTCGCCTCGGTGCCGGTCGAGACGAGCCGCACCTTCTCCGCCGCCGGGACGCGGTAGCGGATGGCGTCGACGAGCTCGACCTCCGTCGTCGTCGGGGCGCCGAAGCCGAGGCCGCGCGCAGCCGCCTGCTGCACCGCCTCCACGACCTCGGGGTGGGCGTGGCCCAGCAGGGCGGGGCCCCACGAGCCGACGAGGTCCACGTACGTGCGGCCGTCGACGTCGGTGACGCGCGGACCGGACGCCGACGCGACGAACAGCGGCGTGCCGCCGACGGCACCGAACGCGCGGACCGGCGAGTTCACCCCGCCGGGGATCACGGACTGGGCGTGCGCGAAGGCCTCGGCACTCGTCGTCGTGCTCATCGGGTCTCCTCCGCCAGCCACCCGGCCAGCTCCGTCGCGTAGTACGTCAGCACATGATCGGCACCCGCGCGTCGGATGCTGAGCACGGACTCCACAATCGCCCGTCTGCGCTCGATCCACCCGTTCGCAGCAGCGGCCTCGATCATGGCGTATTCACCGGACACCTGGTAGGCGGCGACCGGGACCGTGGACGTCGCGGCCACGTCGGCCAGCACGTCCAGGTACGACATGGCGGGCTTCACCATGACGACGTCGGCGCCCTCGGCGATGTCGATCGCGACCTCGCGGGCCGCCTCACGGCGGTTGGCCGGGTCCATCTGGTACGTGCGGCGGTCGCCCTCGAGCTGCGACTCGACCGCGTCGCGGAACGGGCCGTAGAACGCGCTCGCGTACTTGGCGGCGTAGGCCAGCACCGCCGTCTGGTCGTAGCCGGCGTCGTCCAGGGCGTCGCGGACCACGCCCGTCTGGCCGTCCATCATCCCGGAGAGCCCGACGAGGTGGGCGCCGGCGGCCGCCTGCGCGAGCGCCATCTCGGCGTAGCGGACCAGGGTCGCGTCGTTGTCGACCGCGCCGCTGGGCGTCAGCACGCCGCAGTGGCCGTGGTCGGTGAACTCGTCGAGGCACAGGTCGGCCTGCACGACGAGGGCGTCGCCCGCCTCCGCCACCGCGTCCGCGATCGCGACGTTGAGGATGCCGTCCGGGTCGGTCGCCTGCGTGCCGGTCGCGTCCCGGTGGGTCGGGATGGCGAAGAGCATGACGCCGCCGAGGCCCGCGGTCGCCGCGTCGGCGACGGCCTTCTTGAGCGAGTCGCGCGTGTGCTGCTGGACGCCCGGCATCGAGGTGATCGGCCGAGCCTCCGTCAGGCCCTCGCGCACGAACACCGGCAGCACCAGCTCGGCGGGGTGCAGGCGCGTCTCGGCCAGGAGCCGGCGCATGGCCGGGGTGGCCCGCCGACGGCGGGGGCGGATGCGGCCCGGGTTCGGGTTCGAGGTCACTGCTGCTCCTTGCGTGCTGCGTGCGCTGCGATCTGGAGGGCGCTCACGAGCCCCGTCATCGTCTGCTCGGTGGCCGTCGCGGCCAGGGTCAGGCCGTGCCGGTGCGCCTCGGCGGCCGTCGTCGGGCCGATCGCCACCAGCAGTGTGCCGGACGGTGGGGCACCCAGACGGGTGACGAGCTCCCGGACCGTGCTCGCGGAGGTGAGCAGGGCGGCGCGGATGGTGCCGTCGTGCCAGGCCTCGCGGATCTCCGGTGGCGGCGGGTCGGCAGGGACCGTGCGGTACGCGACGACGTCGTCGACCTGCCAACCGCGGGCGCGGAGGCCGTCCGCGAGCGTGGGCGCCGCGAGGTCGCCGCGGGGGAACAGGACCCTGGCGGGGCGCGTGGGGGGGATCGTGGCCGCCGCCGAGTCTGCCGACGGCTCGGCCGACGACGGGTCCGCCGACGGTGCGGCCGACGACGAGTCCCTCGCAGACTCGACGGACGGCCACGCCGCGACCAGGTGCTCGGCGGTCGACGGACGCGCGGTGAGCGCGACGTCGAGCCCCGTTGCTTCCAGCGCACGGGCGGTGCCCGGCCCGACGGCCGCGACCTGCGCACCTCCGTCTCGGACGAGGTCCGCCAGCGTCCGGCCGGCTGCCGCCGCGCGCTGCTCGAGGACCGGGACGGCGGCGGCGCTCGTCACCGCGAGCCACCGGTACCAGCCTGCGCCGAGCGCCAGGAGGGTGTCGTCGAGCGGGGCCGTGTCCTGCGGCGGCACGGTCGCGATCAGCGGGACGACGTCGGCCACGGCGCCGGCGGCGGCGAGGGCCATGACGGCCGGGCTCGCGCCGGCGGTCGGGCGCGGGACCAGGACGCGCCACCCGGCGAGCGGGCCGGTGGCCCGGGTGATGCCGGCGGAGGGCGCGGTGTCCGGGGAGTGCGCGGTGCCGGGGGTGCGCGTGGCGTCCTCGGTCATCCGGTCGCGCCCAGGTCGGCCAGGTCGGCGGCGCCGTCGGCCAGGAGCGTCTGCGCGAGGTCGACGCCCAGGGTGCGCGCCGCCGCGACGGGGTCGGCGCCCAGCGTCGTCGTCGCCGTGCGCCGCAGCGACTGCGTGCCGTCGGTGCGCACGACGACGGCCTCGAGGCTGAGCTGGTTCCCCGCCAGGACGCCGATCGCGCCGATGGGCGCCGCGCAGCCGGCCTCGAGGCGGCCCAGCAGGGCGCGCTCGGCGACGACGGCCAGGTGCGTGGGCTCATGGTGCAGGAGCGCGAGGGCGCCCGCCAGGGCCGACGTCGGGTCCAGGTCGGCACGGACCTCGATCGCGAGGGCTCCCTGACCCGGCGCGGGCAGCATCGTGGCCTCGTCGAACAGGTCGGTGACGGCCTCGAGCCGGCCGAGGCGCGCGAGCCCGGCGCGAGCGAGCACGACCGCGTCGAGGTCGCCGGCTCCGTTCGACCCGGTCGTGCCCGATGTGGCGGTGCCCGATCCGATGACGCGGCCGAGGCGCGTGTCGACGTTGCCGCGGATGTCGACGACGCGCAGGTCGGGGCGCGCCGCGAGCAGCTGGGCCGCGCGCCGAGGGGACCCCGTGCCGACGCTCGCGCCCTCCGGTAGCTGGGCGAGCGTGAGGCCGTCGCGCGCGCACAGGGCGTCGCGGGGGTCCTCCCGCACGGGGACTGCGCCGAGCGTGAGTCCCGCGGCGTCGCCCGTCGGGAGGTCCTTGAGCGAGTGCACGGCCACGTCGCAGCGGCCGTCGAGCAGCGCGTCGCGCAGCGCCGTGACGAAGACGCCCGTGCCGCCGAGCGAGGACAGCGAGCCCGTGAGGCGGTCGCCGTCGGTGCGGACGCGGACGGTCTCGATGGCGAGGTCGCCTGCGGCGGCCAGCGCGTCGGCCACGTGTCCGGTCTGCGTGAGGGCCAGGGCGCTGGCGCGCGTACCGATGCGGACGGGCTGAGGCATGGGCCCAGTGTCCCCCTGCGTGCGGCCGCGTGTCGAAGTCGCCGCCGGTCGTGTGGAATTGACCTGACAGATTGTCACGTCGCCCGCCGGAAATGCGTGACGCAGGTCATGTCGTCGGGGCAATTGCCGGCGCCTCGGGAATACAGTGACACATTGTCAGAACAATTGTGCGCGACATCACCCGCGGCCGACGAGGCCGCCGGGGGCCGGGCGGCCCCTGCGGCAGCCCCGGCGGGCCGCTACCCGAGGAGCGAGCGCGCCGCGGCGCGGGCGTCGGGGATGACCGACGCCAGGCCGTTGCCGGCCACCCACGCCCCCGCGACGGCGACGTGGGGGCGGCCCGTCATCGGCACCCCTGCGTCGGCGTCCGCCGCACCGGCCTCGACCGCGGCACGCACCGACGCGACGAACGCGCGGTGGGCGGCGCTCGGCCGGGGGAGTGCCTGCGTCCAGCGGACGACGGCGTGGTCGACGAGCTGGTCCCGCGTCAGGGGGGTCCCGAGCAGCACGGACGCGTCGGTCAGGGCCGTCGCGAGCGGGTCGACGCCCGTGCCTGGCGCCGGCAGCGTGGCGTCGTCACCCGCGGTCCGCACACCGTCCGCGCGCCCGTACGACAACCGGACCACGTGCCGCCCCGGCGGCGTCCGTGCCGCGAGCCACGGCCACTTCGCGGTCGCGTGCGTCAGGGCCTTGGCCTGCACGTCCGTCGCCTCGCGGACGACGAGCACGCCCGTGCCGCGCGGGGCGCGGTCCAGCGCGGGGGCGTCGACGACGAGCGTGACGAGCGTGACCTCGGCGCCGGGGTCGGGCTGCGAGGCCGGTGCGAGCGACGGCAGCAGTGCAGGCAGGAGGTCCGGCGCGGGTGCCGCCAGCAGCACCGCGTGCGTCCGCAGCGTGCCCTCGGACGTCGTGAGCGTCCAGCCGTCGTCGTCCGTCCGCGCAGCCGAGACCGCTGTCCGGACCCGGACCTCGCCGCCAGCCGTCCGCACGGCCTCCGCCAGCGCGCTGACCAGCACGTTCATGCCGCCGGAGATGCCCCCGACCGCCGAGCCCGCCGGCGCCGACCCCCGCAGCGTGCGGACGGCCCGCGCGAGGGAACCGCGGGATCCGGCCAGGGCGCCGGGCAGTGTCGGGGCGACGGCGCCGACGGCCAGGTCGCCG
>Ga0160439_1000175_pt1 | contig 47255 bp, 45 predicted proteins | sample HID1975M_E0MG_FD_108201 | JGI IMG/M metagenome (GOLD analysis project Ga0160439, IMG submission 108201) | Enriched soil microbial communities from UW Madison campus, WI, USA - HID1975M_E0 MG | ecosystem: Environmental > Terrestrial > Soil > Unclassified | place: USA: Madison, Wisconsin... | reverse complement strand
CCCGAAACGCTCCGCGCCGATCTTCGTCAGCGCCGCCGTCAGCGTCGTCTTGCCGTGGTCCACGTGGCCAATCGTGCCCACGTTCACGTGGGGCTTGGTGCGCTCGAACTTACCCTTTGCCATGACTGTCTATCTCGCTGACGGTTGTATGAATGACTGCTGGTGGAAAGTCCGGCCATGGGGGGCCGGGCTCTTGCGGACGGATCCGCATGGATGGTGCTCACGAATGGAATCGAACCATCGACCTCCTCCTTACCAAGGAGGTGCTCTACCGACTGAGCTACGTGAGCATTGACTTGTGGTGCGTGCCGCGCGGATTCAAGCTAAAGCAGGCAATGGAGCGGGAGACGGGAATCGAACCCGCACCATCAGCTTGGAAGGCTGAGGTTCTACCATTGAACTACTCCCGCGCCGCGCGGAACCTCGTGCTTGCGTGTGGGACTGGTGGAGGGAGGTGGATTCGAACCACCGAAGGCGTAAGCCAGCAGATTTACAGTCTGCCCCCGTTGGCCGCTTGGGTATCCCTCCGGTCGTCGCGCAAACCCGTGAAACAGCCCGTTATTTTGACGATGCGGCATGGCCCTGTCAACGCGCATCTGCGGCGCTTGCACATCCCGCGCGCGCCTGCCAGGCCCGGCAGCGGAAACCCCGGGCTGTCGGCCCCGTTCCCGTAGGAGCGGCTTCAGCCGCGACCGCCTGCCCGTTCCTCGGAACCGCCCGGTCGCGGCTGAAGCCGCTCCTACAAGCAAACGCCTCCCCGCGTGCGGAAGGAAGGAGCGGGCAGTCGCCCCCACGGAATCCGGGCCGGGCCGGCGTCAGACGTTGAAGCGGAAGTGCAGGACGTCGCCCTCCTGGACCCGGTATTCCTTGCCCTCCAGCCGCAGCCGGCCGGCCTCGCGGGCCCCGGCTTCGCCCCGGTACCTGATGAAATCCTCGTAGGCGATGGTTTCGGCGCGGATGAAGCCCTTCTCGAAATCCGTGTGGATGACGGCCGCCGCCTGCGGCGCGGTGGCGCCCGCCTTCACGGTCCAGGCGCGGACTTCCTTCACGCCGGCGGTGAAGTAGGTCTGCAGGCCGAGCAGCCGGTAGGCGGCCCGGATGACCCGGTTCAGGCCCGGCTCGTCCAGGCCGTAGCTGGAGAGCATCTCGTCGCGGTCGGCGTCGTCGAGCTGGCTCAGCTCTTCCTCGATCGCGGCCGAGACCGGCACGACCTCGGCGCCCTCGCCCGCCGCGCGGGCGCGGACCGCGTCCAGGTGCGGATTGCCCTCGAAGCCGTCCTCGAGCACGTTGGCGATGTACAGCACCGGTTTCATGGTCAGCAGGAACAGCTCCCGGACCAGCGGGAGTTCCTCGCCAGACAGCGCCACTGCGCGCGCGGGACGGCCCTCGTCAAGCGCGGCGCGCAGCTTCTGCAGCACCTCGATCCGCGCCTTGGCGTCCTTGTCGCCGCTCTTGGCCACGCGCTCGTAACGGGCGATGGCCTTGTCCACCGTGTCCAGGTCCGCCAGCGCCAGTTCGGTGTCGATGGTCTCGATGTCGGCGATGGGGTCGACCCGGTTGGCGACGTGGATCACGTCCGGGTGCTCGAAGCAGCGCACCACGTGCGTGATCGCGTCGACCTCGCGGATGTGCGCCAGGAACTTGTTGCCCAGCCCTTCGCCGCTGGCCGCACCGGCGACCAGGCCGGCGATGTCGACGAACTCGACCGCGGTCGGCAGCACCCGCTCCGGCTTGACGATCTCGGCCAGCGCGCCCAGCCGCGGATCCGGCACCGGCACCACGCCGACGTTCGGCTCGATCGTGCAGAACGGGAAATTGGCCGCGGCGATGCCCGCCTTGGTCAGCGCGTTGAAAAGGGTCGACTTGCCGACGTTCGGCAGGCCGACGATGCCGCATTGGATGCCCATGAGAGTCCGGGATTTGGAATTCGGGATTCGGGATTCGGAAAAGCACGCGTCTTTCCAAATCCCGAATCCCCAATCCCTATTCCCTGCTCGTATGCAACCGCTTCATCGCCTCGTTGAAATCGCCCTTCACCGCCAGCGGCAGCACGTCCAGCGCGTCGTCGACGGCGCGATCGATCAGGATGTCGTCGTCGTTGCCGGGACGCCCCAGCACCCACGAGGTCACGCGATCCTTGTGCCCGGGATGGCCGATGCCGATGCGCAGGCGATGGAACCTGCCGTGGCCAAGCAGCCTCATCGTGTCGCGCAGGCCGTTCTGGCCGCCGTGGCCGCCGTCGAACTTCAGCCGCGCCGCGCCGGGCGGCAGGTCCAGTTCGTCGTGCGCGAGCAGCGCCTGCTCGGGTTCGATCTTCCAGTAGCGCAGTGCGGCGGCGACCGACTTGCCGCTGAGGTTCATGAACGTCGCCGGCTTGAGCAGCCACAGCGGGCGACCGGCGAAGTCGATCTTCGCGGTCTCGCCGAACAGCTTGCTTTCGATGCCGAAGCGACCGCCCGCCTTGTCGGCGAGCGCGTCGACGAAGCGGAACCCGGCGTTGTGCCGGGTCCGCGCGTGTTCCCGGCCCGGGTTGCCCAGGCCGACGATGAGACGCAGTCCTTCCATCGGGGACGTCGCCGGGCCGCGGGGAGGGGACTCCGGGGGCGGGGGCGCCTCGTGGAGACGCTACCGCTACCTGGAGGGGATCCCTCGCCTGCGGCTCGGGATGACCTTCGCTTACGCGAAGATCACTTTTCGTCGTCCTTGGAGACCTTGCTGGCCGGCACGTCGGCGCCCTCGCCTTCCGCCTCGCCCTCGGCTTCGGCGGTATCCACGCGGCCATGCTTGGCGACCACGACCGCGACGTCGTGTTCCTTGCCCAACTTGAGCTCGGGGATCTCGACGCCCTCGGGCAGCTTGAGGTCGGACAGGTGGACGATGTCACCGACCGACAGCTCGACCAGGTCGACCCCGATGTACTCGGGCAGGTTCCCGGGCAGGCACTCGATGGTGACTTCGGTCAGCTCGTGCATGACGACCACTTCGGAGGACTTGCCGGCAGGCGACTTGTCCTCGTTGAGGAAGTGCAGCGGCACCGCGGTGCGCAGCGTCTCGTTCTCGTTCACGCGCTGGAAGTCCAGGTGCATGATCAGCTGCTTGTACGGGTGGCGCTGCATGTCGCGCAGCAGGACCTTCTGGACGTCGCCGCCCAGGCTCAGGTCCAGGATCGACGAGTAGAACCACTCGTTCTGGCTGGCCAGCCACACCGGCTCGTGGTCGAGCTGGATGTTGACCGGGTTGAGTTCGCCACCGTAGACGATGGCCGGGATCTTGCCGGCGCGGCGAAGGCGGCGGCTCGCACCCTTCCCTTCGTCCCCGCGGCGTTCGACCTTGATTTCGTGCGTCGTTGCCATGTTGATTCACTACCTTTGGTTGATGAACCGCCTTGCGGCGGCTTGTTGGACTCTTCCGCGACCAGAAGAGCCGTTGAAAAGCCGGGATTGGGAATTCGGGATTGGGGATTCGGAAAAGCAGCTTTTGCCGTTTCGAATCCCCAATCCCGAATCCCCAATCCCAGCTCTAATCCAGATACAGCGAACTGACCGATTCCCCGAACGCGACCCGGCGGATCGTCTCGGCCAGCATCTCGGCGACGCTGAGCTGCCGGATCCGGCCGCAGGCCCTGGCGTTCTCCGACAGCGGGATCGTGTCGGTGACCACCAGTTCGTCGAGCTGCGAACGGGTGATGTTGTCGATGGCCGCGCCCGACAGCACCGGATGGGTGCAGTAGGCGACGACCTTGTTGGCGCCGCTGGCCTTGAGGGCCCCCGCCGCCGCGCACAGCGTCCCCGCGGTGTCGACGATGTCGTCGACCAGCACGCAGGTCTTGCCTTCCACGTCGCCGATGATGTTCATCACCGTGGCGACGTTGGCCTTCGGCCGGCGCTTGTCGATGATCGCGAGGTCCGCGTCGTCGAGGCGCTTGGCGATGGCCCTGGCGCGCACGACGCCGCCGACGTCGGGCGATACCACGATCAGGTTGTCGGTGCCGTGCGCGCGCCAGATGTCGGCGAGCAGCAGCGGCGAGGCGTACACGTTGTCGACCGGGATGTCGAAGAAGCCCTGGATCTGGTCGGCGTGCAGGTCGACCGTCAACAGCCCGTCGGCGCCGGCGGCGGTGAACATCCGCGCCGCCAGCTTGGCCGTGATCGGCACCCGCGACGAGCGCATCCGCCGGTCCTGCCGCGCGTAGCCGAAATACGGCACCACCGCCGTCACCGAGGCCGCCGAGGCGCGCTTGAGCGCGTCGATCAGCGCCAGCAGCTCCATCAGGTGCTCGGCCGTGGGCGCGTTCGTCGGCTGGATGACGAACACGTCCTGCCGCCGCACGTTCTCCTCGATCTCGACCTGCACCTCGCCGTCCGAGAACGTCGAGACCAGCGCCTTGCCCTGCCGGACCCCGAGCTCGCGACACACCGCCTGCGCCAGCGGCCTGTTCGCGTTGCCCGAGAAGATCAACAGGTTCCGATCTTCTTTCATGTCTTGAGAGCCGGGATTAGGAATTGGGGATTCGGGATTCGAAACCGCGGTTCGGGACGACAGCAGGAAGAATCGCTCTTCCGAATCCCGAATCCCCAATCCCGAATCCCTTCGTTTGAGTGGCAGGGGCGGCAGGATTCGAACCTGCGCATGCCGGGATCAAAACCCGGTGCCTTAACCGCTTGGCGACGCCCCTGTGGAGCCGGGATTGGGGATTCGGGATTGGGGATTCGCAAGAGCGTCACCGCCACTGCCTCAACCGTCCTCGCCCGTCGCCGATCCTGACGCACATCTATTTCGCTTCAAGCGCCTCCAGCAGCGGCGAACGCGCCGCGCCAGCGGCCACCCAGGCCTTGGGCGAGGATGACAACGCCGCCAGCGCGGCCTCGGCGGATTCGCGCGTGGCGAATTCGACGAAGCAGCCGCTGCCCGACCCGGTCAACCGCGGCGTGCCGATCCGCGCCAGCGCGGCGAACGCCGCCTCGACGGCGGGTTCGCGGCGGCGCAGCACCGGCTCGAACGCATTGCCGAGCCCAGCTCCCGAAACGAAGTCGGATATTGTCGCGGGTGCGGCATTTCGCGTCAATTCAGGGGCTTGGAAAAGTGCCGCGGTGGCCACGTGCACACCCGGATCGGCCAGCACGTACCAGGCCGGCGGCAGCGCAACGGGCGTCAGCACCTCGCCCACGCCTTCGGCCCAGGCATTCTCGCCGCGGACGAAGACGGGCACGTCGGCGCCCAGACGCAGGCCCAGCGCTGCCAGCCGGTCGACGCCAAGGCCGATCCCCCAGAGCCGGTCCAACGCGCGCAGCACGGTGGCCGCATCCGAAGAACCGCCGCCGAAGCCGGCGCCGGCCGGAATGCGTTTTTCGACGGAGATATCTGCGCCTTTGCCGGAATTGGCCTCCGATTTCAATATTTTGGCCGCACGCACCAGGAGATCGTCGGCCTCCACGACCCCCGCCACCGATGCGCCCACGCGGCGGACGACACCGTCCTCGCGCGGCCGGAGGCGAACGGTATCGCCCCAGTCCAGCATCCGGAACACGGTCTGCAGCTCGTGGTAGCCGTCGGGACGGCGGCGCGGGATGCGCAGGAACAGGTTCAGCTTGGCCGGGGCCGGCCAGGACGACCAGCCGTCGGCGGACGCGGGATCGACGGCCATGGTTCAGTCCGCGGGCGTGGCGCCGGCGGCGTCGGGATGCGCGGCGCGCCAGGCGGCGAGCGCGGCGTTGTAGGCGCGGGCATAGGCCTCGGCCTGCCGCTTCAGCTCGTGGTGCCGGTCGCCGACGATCACGTCGCCGCTGCCGTCGATGATGCGCATGTCCGTGCCGCGCACCACCGCCGCGCCGCCCGGACCGTAGCCGGGCGCGAGGCAGGCGAAGCCGCAGACGGCGACCGGGCGCAGGTCGCCGGCCTCGACCCGGGCGCGCATGTCGGCAGCGGGGTCGTCGAGGCGCAGGGTATCCAGCGTCTGCGCCAGCAGCGCGTCCGGCGTCTGTTCTTCCTGCGGCTGCGGCGATGCCGCGCCCGGGACCACGGTCCAGCCGTCGACGATGAGCCGCACGCGCGCTTCGTCGCGGCGCGCCTCGATCCGCTTCGGCAGCGCCGGCTGGCCGATGCCTGCCTCGTACCAGTCCCGGTACTCGATCCTCCAGCCCGCCTGCTCGATGTCCGTGGGCAGGTCGCCCGCGCCGTGCGCCACGCGCGACGGGCCGTGGGCGTCGACCGGCGCGGCGACGCCGCGGACCCAGTCGACCAGCGCGCGCACGGGAATGTCCCAGCCGGTCGAGGCGCGCAGCAGGTCCTCGACGTCGCCGCTTTCACGCGGACCGCCCTCGATGCCCTCCAGCCGCGCCGAGGCCGCATCGCCGCTCAGCCGCCAGCCCTGCCGCGTCACCGGCGCGGCGAGCGAGATGTCGTAGCGCCCGTCCCGCTGCGTCCAGTCCAGGCGGCCGCTGCCACCCTGGCGCCCGTTGGAGATCGCCACGCGACCCGACAGGCGCCAGTCCGACATGGCCGCACGCTGCACGTCCGCGCGCTGCGCCTGTTCGCGATCGACCGGCGCCGGCGCGCGCGTCGGCCGCGAGGCGCAGGCCGTCAGCAGGACCGCGGCGATCGCGGCCGTCGCGAGGAACCGGACGCGGTTCATGCGCCGGTCTTCTCCAGCGCCCGCTGCAGCGAACGGTTCTCGGGGTCCAGCCGGCGCGCGTCGTCGAAGTACTTCCGCGCCTCCTCCCTGCGGCCGAGCATCCACAGCACCTCGGCGACGTGCGCGGCGATCTCGGCATCCTTCTGCAGGGTGTAGGCGCGGCGCAGTTCGACCAGGGCCTCGTCGTTGCGGCCGAGGCGATACAGCACCCAGCCGTAGCTGTCGATGATCGCGGCGTTGCCGGGCTCGGCGACGCGGGCGCGGTCGATCAGCTCCAGCGCCTCCTCGTAGCGCTCGGTGCGGTCGGCGAGCGTGTAGCCGAGCGCGTTGAGCGCGGCGACGTTCTCCGGATCGGCGACCAGGATCGTGCGCAGGTCGGCCTCGGCGCGCGGGATGTCGTCGCGGCGCTCCCACATCAGCGCGCGCGCATACAGCAGCGAAGGTTCGTCCGGCCAGTCGGCCAGGCCGCGGGCATAGGCGTCGTTCTCGGCGTCGAAGTCCTTGTCCTTCGCGCGCAGTTCGCCTTCGAGCAGGTAGGCGGCGCGGCGCGCGTCCTCGTCGATGCTGCCGTCGGCCTGCAGCCGGCGCAGCGCGGCGAAGGCCTCGTCGCCGCGCCCGAGTTCGTGCAGCACATTGCTCGTGCGCAGCCTCGCCTGCAGGCGCGCCTCGCCGCCGGGCACGCTGTCGTACCACTCCAGCGCCTCGGCATGGCGGTCGAGGAACTCGGCGGTCTGGCCCAGCAGCAGGCGCTGGGCGGGATTGGGGTTGCCGGCGTCGCGGCGCAGTTCGTCGTAAAGACTGCCCAGCGATTCCTTGTCCTCGGCCCGCGCCAGCAGCGATGCGCGCAGGGCGTAGATGCGGCCGTCCTGCGGTCCCTTCGCCAGCACCTGCTCGGCGGCGGCGGCATCGCCGAGCGCGTCGTACTCGGCCGCCAGCGCCAGGCGCAGTTCGGGGACGATGGTCGCCGCTTCGCCGACTTCGGCCAGGGCGGCGCGTGCGCCGTCGAGGTCGCCCGCCTCGCGCAGCTGCGAGGCGCGCAGCAGGGCGACGCGCGGCTCGCCGGGGAAACGCTCGACGATGCTCGCGATCACCCGCCGGGTGAGCTCTTCCTGGTCCAGCCGCTGCGCGAGGTCGCCGAAGGCAAGCCAGGCCGGCAGCGCGTCCGGCACCGCGCCGTCGTCGAACAGCCGGCGCATCATCTTCGCCGAGGTTTCCGGCTTGCGCGGGCCGGTGGCGATCACCGACAGCGCATGGCGCCAGCCGGCGGGATCCGGGTCGAGCATCATCGACCTGAGCTGGCGGGCGGCCGCGCGCTCCTTGCCGCCGCGCAGCGCCAGCGTGGCCTCGGCCGCGCGCATCGGCAGCGAAGCCGGGGCGCGCTGGCGCCAGAGCGCGAGGGCCTGGATGGCGGTGCGGTCGTCCTTGCCCAGCAGGGCGATCCGGGTCGCGCGCTCGGCCAGCCCGGCGTCGTCGTCGCCCGCTGCGCGGGCGGCGTCGAGGTACCAGCCCGCGGCCTCGTCCAGGCGGCCCGCCTGCAGGGCGTATTCGCCGGCCATGGTCGCGCCGAGCACGTCGTCGCGGAGCGGGTCCCTGGCGGTCGCGGGCGCGGCGATCAACGCCAGCGGCATTGCCAGCAGCAGCAGGCCCGACAGGGAGATCCGGAGGACGGAGTTCGGAAAAACGGGCATCGACGTCGGCCGGGCCTTAAAATGGTGTCTTCTCGACCCGAAAGCTTATCGCAAGCGCCTGAACGGCAACGCCGTGCCGGGCCCGCCAGCCAAGCGCATGACCCTGTACGCCCTCGGCATCAACCACCAGACCGCGCCGGTCGCGCTTCGCGAACGCGTGGCCTTCGGCGACAGCGCGGTCCCGGCCGCGCTGGCGGAGCTGCGCGCGCTGCCCGGCGTGCGCGAGGTGGCGCTGCTGTCGACCTGCAACCGGACCGAACTGTATGCGCTGGCCGATGGCGACGGCCGGATGCTGGCCGACTGGCTGGCCACGCACCCGGAGGACGACGGCGATCTCCACGCCTACCTGTACCGCCACGCCGGCGACGATGCGGCGCGGCACCTGTTCCGCGTCGCCAGCGGACTCGATTCGCTGGTGCTGGGCGAACCGCAGATCCTCGGCCAGGTGAAGCAGGCCTGGGCGATGGCGCGCGGCGCCGGCACGCTCGGCGGCGAACTCGACCGGCTGTTCCAGCACGCCTTCGTCACCGCCAAGCGCGCGCGCACCGAAACCCGCATCGGCTCCAGCCCGGTGTCGGTGGCCTCGCTGGCGGTGCGGCTGGCGCAGGAATCGTTCGCGCGGCCGGCCGATTCGGTGGTGCTGCTGATCGGCGCCGGCGAGACCATCGAACTGACCGCGCGCCACCTCGCGCAGGCGAAGGTGAAGCGGCTGCTGGTCGCCAACCGCACCTACCAGCACGCGCAGGAACTGGCCGCGCGCCACGGCGCGGTCGCGCTGCCGCTGGACGAACTCGAACGCCACCTGTTCCTGGCCGACATCGTGTTCTCCGCGACCGCCAGCCAGGCGCCGGTCCTGGACCGCGCGCAGATCGCGCACGCCCTGTCTCTGCGCAAGCGCCGGCCGATGCTGCTGATGGACCTCGCGGTGCCGCGCGACATCGCCGCCGACGTCGCCGGGCTCGACGACGCCTTCGTCTACACCATCGACGACCTCGACCGCGTGGTCGAACACAACCGCCGCGGCCGCCGCGAGGCGGCCGAGGACGCCGAGGCCATCGTCGACCTGCAGGTCGCGCGCTACGCCGAGGCGCTGGCGTTCGGATCGCGCAACGAACCACTCAAGCGCCTGCGCGCGCACGGCGAGGCGACCCGCGCCGAACTGCTGGCGCGCGCCAGGCAGCAGCTCGCGACCGGGCAGGATCCTTCCGCCGTGCTCGAACAGCTCGCGCACACGCTGACCAACCGCCTGCTGCACGCGCCGACCGCGGCCATGCGCGAGGCGGTCGCGCGCGGCAACCTCGATTTCCTCCGCTCCTTCGACGAACTGCTGCCTCCTGCCGCGCGCGACGACGACGACGATGCTGCCGACCCTGCGCCGTAAGCTGGAGGCGCTGGCCGAACGCCGCGACGAACTCGAACGCCTGCTCGCCGATCCCGGCGTCGCCGGCGACCAGTCGCGCTTCCGCGCGCTGTCGCGCGAGTTCTCGCAGCTCGAGCCGCTGGCCGCCGCGCTCGCCGACGAACGCCGCGCGCGCGAGGACCTCGCCACCGCCGAGGCGATGCGCGGGGACGCCGAACTGCGCGACCTCGCCGAAGAGGAGATCATCGCCGCGCAGGCGCGCCTGTCCGAACTCGACGACACCCTGATGGCGCTGCTGGTGCCGCGCGACGCGCGCGACGACGGCGGCCTCTACCTCGAGATCCGCGCCGGCACCGGCGGCGACGAGGCGGCGATCTTCGCCGGCGACCTGCTGCGCATGTATTCGCGCTACGCCGAGCGCCAGGGCTGGCGCGTGGAGGTCGAATCGGCCAGTCCCGGCGAGCACGGCGGCTTCAGGGAAGTCATCGCCCGCGTCGAGGGCGAAGGCGCCTATGCCCGGCTCAAGTTCGAGTCCGGCACCCACCGCGTGCAGCGCGTACCCGAGACCGAATCGCAGGGCCGCATCCACACCTCGGCCGCGACCGTCGCGATCATCCCGGTCGAGGAGGAAGGCGAGCCGGTCGAGATCAACCCGGCCGACCTGAAGGTCGACACCTTCCGCTCCTCCGGCGCCGGCGGCCAGCACGTCAACAAGACCGACTCGGCGATCCGCATCACCCACCTGCCCTCCGGCGTCGTGGTCGAATCGCAGACCGAACGCTCGCAGCACGCCAACCGCGACAAGGCGATGAAGCGCCTGCGCGCGATGCTGGCCGAAGCCGAGGCCGAACGCCGCGCCGCCGCCACCGCCGCCACGCGCAAGCTGCAGGTCGGCAGCGGCGACCGCAGCCAGCGCATCCGCACCTACAACTACCCGCAGGGCCGGATCACCGACCACCGCGTCGAGGGCCTCACGCTCTACGACCTGCCGAACGTGCTCGAAGGCAGCCTCGACGCGCTGGTCGAACGCCTCTCGCGCGAGCACCAGGCCGACGAGCTGTCGCGCCTCACCCACGAGGGCTGACCCTGGACACCATCATCACCCGCGCCGCGCCCGCGGACATCGAGCCGCTGGCCGTCCTGTTCGACGCCTACCGCCAGTTCTACGGGCAGCCGCCGGACGTGCCTCGTGCGCGCGAATGGCTGCGCACCCGCCTGCGCTTCGGCGAATCGACGGTGCTGGTCGCCAGGCGCGGCGGGGACATGGTCGGCTTCGTCCAGCTGTACCCGATGTATTCCTCGGTCCGCACCGCGCGCACCTGGATCCTCAACGACCTGTTCGTGGATCCGGCCGCGCGCCGGAGCAGCGTCGCCCGCGCCCTGCTCGACGCCGCTGCTGGTTTCGCCCGCGAAGACGGCGCCGCCGCCATCTCGCTGGAAACCACCCGCGACAACGCCGCCGCCCGCGCCACCTATCGCGCCGCCGGCTGGCAGGAGGACGACACGCAGTGGTATTCGCTGCGACTGGGGTAGCGCGGGCTTCGGCGCGCGTTCGCGACCCCGTCCCGCTCGTCATCCTCGCGAAAGCGGGGATCCATTTGGCTTTTGTTTGTTAACGACGCTGGGTCCCCGCCTTCGCGGGGATGACGGCTCCTTCCAACTTCGCGGGCGGGATGAATCCTTCCGCGATGCAAGACAGACCATGCGGGCCTGACCGGGCCACACTTGCCGCCCCAGCCCCCGCCCCATGCCGCCGCACGCTGGAGTACGCTAAACGTCATGAGCGCCTCCGACGACAAGATCCCCCTGAACCTGTGCGTGCTGACGGTGTCCGACTCGCGCACGCTGGCCGAAGACGGTTCCGGCGACTACCTCGTCGCATCGCTCGAAGCCGAGGGCCATCGCCTGCACGAGCGCGCGCTGCTGCCCGACGACCGCTACGCCATGCGCGCGCTGGTCTCGAAGTGGATCGCCGACGCCGGCGTCGACGGCATCCTCGTCACGGGCGGCACCGGCTTCACCGGGCGCGATTCCACGCCCGAAGCCCTGCTGCCGCTGCTGGACAAGGAGATGCCCGGCTTCGGCGAGCTGTTCCGCGCGATCTCGTTCGAGGAGATCGGCACGTCCTCGCTGCAGTCGCGTGCATTCGCGGGCCTGGCCAACGGCACCTTCCTGTTCGCCCTGCCCGGCTCGACCTCGGCCTGCCGCACCGCCTGGGAGAAGATCCTGCGCTCGCAGCTCGACGCGCGCACGCGCCCCTGCAACCTCGCCACGCTGCGGCCGCGACTGAAGGAGCCGTCATGAGCATCGACCAGACCCTGCGCCTGCTGGCGAAGGCGCGCGGCCTCAGCGTCGCCGACCTCGCCACCGCCATCCCGCGCGCGGGCGCCGCCACCGTATCGGCCTGGATGCGCGGCGAGAAGCTGCCCGGCAAGGACCAGCTCGACGCCCTGGCCAAGGCTTTCGGCGTGCCCGCGGGCGCCCTGCTGGCCGAACTCGCCAGCACCTTCGACCCCGCCCGCACCAAGGGCGAGCACGACCTGCTAGCCGCCTACCGCGCGCTCAACACCCGCCAGCAGGGCGCGCTGCTGGAGGTCGCGCGCAGCATGGCCGGCGCGAAGGCGACGAGGGCGAGATGAAAAGAAACCTGTCATTTCGACCGCAGGGAGAAATCTCTTTCCCGCACGCCGGACAGGAGATTTCTCCCTGCGGTCGAAATGACAGGGACAGGAACAGTGATGCGCCGAACGGACGGAGGGCCGGATGAAACCGCTCAAGCGCAAGGACTACGAAGCCGCGCTGGAACCTCTCCAGGTCGAACTGGTGGCGATGTCGCGCTGGCTGCAGCACACCGGCAAGCGCCTGCTGGTGATCCTCGAGGGCCGCGACACCGCCGGCAAGGGCGGCGTGATCGGCGCGATCTCCGACCAGCTCAACCCGCGCCACTGCCACGTGGTGGCGCTGCCCAAGCCGAGCGAACGCGAAGCCACGCAGTGGTATTTCCAGCGCTACGCGACGCACCTGCCCGCGGCCGGCGAGATCGTGCTGTTCGACCGCAGCTGGTACAACCGCGCCGGCGTGGAGAAGGTGATGGGCTTCGCCAGTGCCGCGCAAGTGAAGGCCTTCCTGAAGCAGGCGCCGGTGTTCGAGAAGCAGTTGGTCGACGACGGCCTGCTGCTGTTCAAGTACTGGCTGTGCTGCGACCAGGCGCAGCAGGAGGAACGCTTCGCCGAGCGCCTGCACGACCCGCTCAAGCGCTGGAAACTCTCGCCGGTGGACGTCGAGGCGCGCCAGCGCTACGCCGACTACACGCGGGCGCGCGAGGCGATGCTCGAGGCCACGCACACCAGGCACGCGCCGTGGACGCTGGTGGACTTCAACGACCAGCGCCGCGGACGCCTGACCCTGATCCGCGACCTGCTCGACCGCCTGCCCGACACCCACGTGCCGCCGCCGGACATCGACCTGCCGCCGCTGCCCGGCAAGCCGCTGAAGGAACGCTACGGCGTGCTGAAGCCGCTCAAGCCGTTCAAGGCCTGATCTGATCAAGAACGGATCGTGGGAGCGGCTTCAGCCGCGACCCGACACGTTCGAGGGGTCGCGGCTGAAGCCGCTCCTACAGTCCTGTACGTAGCCAAGATGGGGATCAGGCATACGCCGGGATGCCCGCCGCCACCCGGCGGCGAAGCTCGGCGAGCATGTCCTTCTCCTTCATCCCCTGCGCCCAGGACGGGCGCAGCTGGAAATGCGGCTGGTCCACGAGCGAGGTCCAGTTGCCGCCCCACTCCAGCCCCATGTCCGCGCCCAGCACGCCCACGCCGCGGTACTTGGGCGATTCGCCCAGGTACTTGCTGCCGGAAAACACGCCGACGTCGAAGGCGATCCCGAAGTTGTGGTTCGAGTATCCGCCCTTCGCGTTCGTGACCCGCGGGCCGGGCCTGGTGCGTCCCTGCGCGTACAGCGCGTCCTGCTCCGCGTAGGTCCGGTGGCCGCTGATGACCTTGATCTGGATCCCGTTGGCGGTCGCCTTCTGCACCAGCGCGCGCGCGAACGGGCGCACCTCCGGCAGCAGCGTGGCGATGGTGCGTTCGCTCCTGTCGTCGACGGGATCGATCGCCTCGGCCGGCGGCTTGCGCGCGATCGTCTCCTTCACCAGCGCCGCATAGATCGCGCCCCAGGTCTGCGGGCCTGCCTTGCCGTCCACCTCAACGCCGACGGCCTTCTGCACCGCCATGATCATTTCGTCGATCTGCATCGTCGTCTCCCGGGAGATGGCGGCCTGCCGCCACCCAGCGTGTGCCGGGCATGCACGATCGCCACCAGCGCCGGGAACGGGACGCAACACCCACGTGGCGGGAATCCCCGCTCCCGTGCCTCCGCCGGCCTCGATCGCAGCCTGCCTGGTCCCTGTCCCGCAATAGCGCAAACGACGGAATCCGCCGGAGTCGGTCATGGCATCCGCATTCGCGGACGGACGGCGACATCGGAATCGCTGGATCGATCCAGTCCGCCGACTGTAGGAGCGGCTTCAGCCGCGACCGGGCACTCGACGAGGCTGCGCAGACGGTCGCGCCTGAAGGCGCTCCTGCAACCAGCAGGCCGGATCAGAGGACTTCGAACCCCTCGCCTGCCTCGTCGTCCGCGGCGGGATGCCTGGATACCTTCGCCACCTGCGCCAGCGGTGGCCCGTCCTCGAGCCACTGCGCGAGCGCCTCGATCGCGTGCGCGTCGCCCACGGCCAGCACTTCGACGCTGCCGTCGGCCAGGTTCCTCGCATGGCCGCGCAGGTGCAGGTGGAGCGCCTGCTCGCGCGTGCCGGCGCGGAAGCACACGCCCTGCACGCGACCGCCGACGAGGAACCGCCCGGCCGCCATCAGGCCTTTGCCGGCGTCGCTTCCGGTTCCGGCAGCGCCTCCAGCTGCGGGCCGCCGTTGCTCGCGATCGCGGCCTCGATCTCCTTCGCCGTGACCGGCCCCAGGAACTGGCGCGCGACCTTGCCGTCCGGCGCGATCAGGTAGGTCATCGGCAGGCCGCGCGGCGTCTCGAAGTCCGCCGGCGGCTCGTAGACGTCGATGATCGCGATCGGGTACGCCACCGGGTGTTCGGTCAGGAACGACTGCATTGCCGGCACGTCGATCTCCTCGTAGGCCAGCCCCACCACCGTGATGTGCTCGCGCATCGTGTGCAGCGCCGACAGCTCGGGCATCTCCTTCAGGCAGGGCGAGCACCACGTCGCCCAGAAATTCACCACCACCCACTTGCCGCGGTGTTCGGCGAGGTCGTACCGGCCGCCGTCGATGGTCGCCACCTGCAGGGCCGGATGGTCCGGTCGTGGCGCGTCTTCGGCGTCCGGCGCGGCGGCATCGGGCGCCGCGGCGTCCTGATCCGCCTGCGCGGGCGCATCGGCACCGGCATCGGGCGCGGCGTCGGACGGCTTGTCGGCCGAAGGCCGGCACGCGACCAGCAGCATGGCGAGGACGAGTGCAGCGAACGCGGGAGATCTCATGCGGTTTCACCTGTGGGCGGATAGAGATGGGCGACATTGCGCTTGAGCAGGTCGCGCAGCGGCAGCCGGAGATCGTCGAGCGCGGCGATCGCGGCGGCGCCGAGCGCGTCGTCGCGGCACGGCAACCAGGCTTCCGATACCGGGATGCGCAGCCGGCATGCTTCGTAGAGGTCGGCCAGCGTCAAGGTTTCGAGGTCGCGCGCCAGCAGCCATTCGCCGGTTTCCGAACGCTGCACCAGCGGGATGTCGGCCAGCTGCGACAGGAACTGCTTGAGCTGGCTGTCGGTCAGCATCGGCTCGAGCTCCAGCATCTGCTCGGTATGCAGCCCGCGGCCGTCGCGCCGCGCCTCGGCGAAGCGGCCCAGCAGGCGCAGCAGGCCGTACATCTCGTAGCCTTCCGGCAGGCGCATGGCCGCGGGCTGGTAGCGGAACGCCGAGGTCGCGGAGGCAAACGAGGCGCCGAGCAGGATCGCGACCCAGCCCAGGTAGATCCACAGCATCAGGATCGGCAGGGCCGCCAGCGCGCCGTACAGCCGCTGGTAGGTGGTGAAGGTGCCGAGGTAGACGCCCAGCGCCCACTTGATCAGCTCCAGCAGCACCGTCGCCAGCAGCGCGCCGGCGAAGGCGTGGCGCAGCGCGACCGAACGATGCGGCACCACCCGGTACAGCGCGGTGATCACCAGCAGTTCGATCAGCACCGGCGCGGCGCGCAGCGCGAACCCGGACAGCAGCTTGCCCTCGCTGGTGCTGAACACGGGCAGCGCGAACACCCAGGCCGACATCGCCAGCGAGGCCGCCGCCAGCAGCGCGCCCAGCGTCAGCACGGTCCAGTACACCAGGAACCGGCCCAGCTGCGGCCGCGAGGACGGCACCCGCCAGATCTGGTTGAACGTGCCCTCGACGCTGTTGAGCGTGATCAGCAGCGACACGATCAGGCCGACCGCGCCGGCCACGGTGAGCGTGGTGGCGCTGCCGACCAGCCGCAGCAGGGTTTCCTTGACCGTGCTGGCCGCGCTCGGCACGAAGTTGGAGAAGATGTATTCGGTCAGCTGGTCGCGCCATTCGCCGAACATCGGGAACGCCGACAGGATCCCGAACACCACGATCGCCAGCGGCACCAGCGCGAAGATCGTGGTGTAGGCCAGCGCTGCCGCCGCCTGGAACAGGCGGTCGTCGAGGAAGCGCCTGGCGAGGAAGCGCGCGAACGTGCCCGCGCGCTCGCGATCGCGCACGCGCTCCATCCACAGGTTGAAGGTCGACAGCGGCTGCATCGGGGCAAGCGTAGCAAAGCCGGCCGCGCGGGGCCGGTGAGCGATGCGCCCAAGCCTGTCAGAATGGCATCCGATCCCGTGGAGGCGCGCATGCCCGACATCCTGGTGCTGTACTACAGCCGCAACGGCTCGGTCGCGCAGCTGGCGCGGCAGATCGCGCGCGGCATCGGCGAAGTGCCGGGCATGGCGGCGCGGCTGCGCACGGTGCCGCCGGTGGCGCCGGTCACCGAAACCGCCGCTCCGCCGGTCCCCGAGGCCGGCGCGCCCTACGTCGAATCGGCGGACCTGCGCGAGTGCGCGGGCCTGGTGCTCGGCAGCCCCACCCGCTTCGGCAACATGGCCGCGCCGCTGAAGCACTTCATCGACGGCCTCGGCGCCGACTGGGCCAGCGGCACCCTGGTCGGCAAGCCGGCCGCCGTGTTCACCTCGACCGCGACCATGCACGGCGGGCAGGAGTCGACCCTGCTGTCGATGCTGCTGCCGCTGCTGCACCACGGCTGCGTGATCGCGGGCATTCCCTTCACCGAGCCGCTGCTCAACAGCACCCGCAGCGGCGGCACGCCCTACGGCGCCAGCCATGTGGCCGGCCCGTCCGACGATCCGCAGCCCAGCGACGAGGAAGCCGCGCTGGCGCGCGCGCTCGGGCGCCGCATCGCCACGCTGGCCGGGAAGCTCGCCTGATGCCAAGGGGATCGCGCCGCCTGCACCTGCCGCTGTCGGCGGTGCTGCTCGCCCAGGTCGCGCTCTACGTGGCGTGGTTCCTCGGCGACCGGCACGTCGTCGCGGCAATGCTGGTGTTCGTGCTGCCGCTGGTGCTGCTGCTCGCCGGCACCCTCGCCGGCAGCGCGAAGGCGACCTTCTGGGCCGGCGTGCTGGGGCTGTTCCTGTTCTGCCACGCGGTGATGATCGCGTGGTCGGAGCCCGGGGAACGGCTGTTCGCACTCGCCGCGATCGCGCTGTCGGTGCTGGCGGTGTTCGCGTCGAGCTGGGACGGGCTGCACGCGCGGTTCGGCAGGAAGCGGTGAGAGCGCATTATCGTGCCGACCCTTTGCAGTTTGACTCCCGTCATCCCGGCGCAAGCCGGGATCCATTTTGATGTTGATCTACTTCCGGAAAGCAGACTGTACGAGAATCAGGATGGATCCCGGCTTGCGCCGGGATGACGGCCAAGAACGCGTGTCCGTCTGCACCGGGCACGAGCAGCTGGAGCGGAATTTCCCGGACCGAGGCCACGAACACCACGCCCGGCGCGACCACGCGCCGGCAGGAGTACTGAAATGGAAGAACTGCTGATCGTCACCACCGGCGGCACGATCGACAAGATCTACTTCGACGACAAGTCCGACTACCAGATCGGCGACCCGCAGATCGGACGCATGCTCGAGGAGCTGGGCGTGGCGTTCCGCTTCAGCGTGATCCCGATCCTGCGCAAGGATTCGCTGCACCTGGGCGATGCCGACCGCGAGCTGGTGCGCGCGACCATCGCCGCGCAGCCGGCGCGGCACGTGCTGGTGACCCACGGCACCGACTCGATGGTGGCGACGGCGCAGGTGCTGTCGGCGATCGAGGGCAAGACCATCGTGCTGACCGGCGCGCTGAGCCCCGCGCGCTTCCGTGGCTCGGACGCCGAGTTCAACATCGGCACCGCCGTCGGCGCCGTGCAATCGCTGCCGCCCGGCGTCTACATCGCCATGAACGGCCGCATCTGGGATCCGGCGAAGGTGCGCAAGAACATCGACGCGAACCGCTTCGAGGCCGCAGGCTGAGGGCAACCTCCGGCGGGCCGATCGCCTCCACGGCGTGACCAAGATCGCGGCATTCGCGGGCTTGCCACGGGGCGAAATCGACGCCGGCCGCGAGGCGGCCAGTGGAAAGGTGCGGATCGACCTGATGCGCGTGTCCACACCGAGCCCGCCGAACAGGGGTTGGCACCTGATGGCGGTCGCGCCTGAAGGCGTTCCTACAGGCGCGGATGTCCTGTAGGAGCGCCTTCAGGCGCGATCACGGTGTCGCAACTGCCTTGCCCGGGCCGACTGCCGCAAAGCGCTTGCCACCGAGGGCTGCAGGCCGCCGGGACGACGCTCGAAGCTGCCGGACGCATCGCGCCGATCAATCCCCCAGCGCATAGATCCCCGGCAGGTTCCTCCCCTGCTCATGGAAATCCATCCCGAACCCGAATACGTACCGGTCCGGCACTTCCACGCCCACGTAATCGGCGCAGATGCCGTCCACGCAGCGGTCGTGGGCCTTGGTCGCCAGCACCGCCACGCGCACGTCGACCGCGCCCTGGTCCTCGCACCAGTACTTCACCGCCTTGAGCGTGTGGCCCTCGTCGAGGATGTCGTCGGCCAGCAGCACGCGGCGGCCGCGCATCTGGGTCGCCGGGCGGTGCAGCCAGGCCAGGCCCGAGCCGGTGGTGTTGCCGCGGTAGCGGGTCGCATGCAGGTAGTCGAACTCGAGGTCGAGTCCGCGCTCGCCGAGGGCGAACGCGAGCTCGGCCGCGAACGGCAGGCCGCCGTGCATCACGGTGATGAACAGCGGTGGCGTCTCGTCGTCAGCGTAGTCGGCGGCGATCGCATCGGCCATCTCCTCGATCGCGTCGTCGAGCGCGTCGCGGTCGAAGATCAGTTCGGCCGTGTCGAGCACTTCGGAAAGCCTGGGCACGTTCATGCGGTCTGCCCCAGCTGCGCGCCGAGTTGCGCCTGTGCGCCGCCGTAACGCGCGTCGGCGAGCAGGCCGTCCCAGCCGAGTCCGCCGCGGCCGAGCAGGCCCACCAGCGCCATCGTGTTGAGCTTGCGATGCTTCACCGCGGCCAGCGATTCCTCCGCCAGTTCGGGGTGGCACACCAGCACCACGTCGCAGCCGGCGTCGAGGTGCGCGTCGACGCGCGCGCGGATGCCGCCCGCGGAGAACGCCGCGGCCATGCCGATGTCGTCGGAGAACACCACGCCGCGGAAGCCCATCTCCTTGCGCAGGATGTCGTTGATCCAGACCGGCGAGTAGCCCGCCGGCTCGGGCGCGACCTGCGGATAGACCACGTGTGCCAGCATCACCGCGTCGGCACCGGCGTCGATGCCGGCGGTGAAGGGCACCAGGTCACGCCCGCGGATCGCGTCGAGCGGGCGGTTGTCGACGGCATTGTCGAAATGCGTGTCCTCGCGGACCGTGCCGTGGCCGGGGAAATGCTTGAGCGTGGCGGCCATGCCGACAGAATGCATGCCGCGCACGTAGGCGCGGGTGAACTCGGCGACGACCTGCGGATCGTCGGAGAACGAGCGGTCGCCGATGGCGAGGTTGCCGTGGCCCACGTCCACCACCGGCGCGAAGCTCAGGTCGACGCCGCTGGCGCGGATCTCGCTGGCCATCAGCCAGGCGTGCTCCTCGGCGAGCTTCAGCGCCGCCGCCGGGTCCTCGGCGTACAGCCTCTCGAAGCCTTCCAGCGCGGGCAGGTCGCTGTAGCCGTCGCGGAAGCGCTGCACGCGGCCGCCTTCCTGGTCGACGCAGATCAGCACCGGGCGTGGCGCGGCCTCGCGGATCGCGGCGCACAGTTCGATCACCTGCGCCCGCGACGTGAAGTTGCGCTTGAACAGGATCACGCCCGCGCAGGCGTCGTTCTTGAGCCAGTCGCGCTCCTGCGCAGTGAGTTCCATGCCGGCAACGCCGATCACGAGCATCCGCGGGTCTCCTTCGCGTGCGCGGCTGCGCACGGGCGGCATTGTCGCAGATGGCCGCCGGGCGGGCGCGAACGGCGTGCGCCCCGGTTCAGACCCGGCAGCCGTCCGGGCCGCAGGCTTCGTCGGGCAGCGGAACCGGGGCGGCCGGGGCAGCTCCGGCGCGCCGCAGCGCCTGCGCGAACAGTTCCGGCGGCTGCGCGCCCTGGACCGCGAAGCGGCCGTCGATGACGAAGGTCGGCACCGAACGGATGCCCATGGCCCGCGCTTGCTCGACCTGGGCGCGGACTTCTGCCTCGCCTTCCGTGCCGTCTAGCAAGGCCCGGACGCGCGCTTCCGGCAAGCCCCCGGCGCGGCCGGCGGCGACCAGCACCTCGGAATCGGCAAGATTGCGGCCTTCCGCGAAATGCGCGTGGAACAGCGCCTCGCCGACCGCGCCGGCGTCGCCCTCGCGCGCCGCCAGCCACAGCAGCCGGTGCGCGGGCAGCGTGGTCACGCGGACCTGGCCGCGGTCGAAGTCGAACGGCAGGCCCTCGGCGCGCGCGGTGGCCTGGGTGCTGGCGAGGATCTCTTCGGTCCGCTCGGCGCCGCCGAACTTCGCGGCGTAGGCTTCGCGCAGGGGAACCGGCTCGGGGCCGGCGTCGGGATCGAGCAGGAACGGATGCCAGTGGACCTCGATCTCCGGCGCATCGTCGCCCAGCAGTTCGATGCCGCGCTGCAGGCGGCGCTTGCCGATCCAGCACCAGGGGCAGACCACGTCGGACCAGATGTCGATTTTCATGGGCCGATCATGGGCGCAGGTGCCGCCGCCGCCAAGCCTCAGCCGCGCTCTTCAGCGTTCCAGCGCGTGTACGGACGCGAGGCCAGCGCCAGGTTGTAGTAGCGCGCTTCGTCTGTGACTTCGCGGCCCAGCCAGCCGGGGCGCTCGAAGGTTTCGTCGGCGTGCGCCAGTTCGATCTCCGCCACCACCAGCCCGGCGTTGTCGCCGCCGAACTCGTCGACTTCCCACAGATGCCCCGCATGGCGGACGAGGTGCCGGCGCTTGTCGATCACGCCGCCCACGCACAGCGCCAGCAGCGCGCGGGCGTCGTCGACCGGGATCGAATAGTCGAACTCCTGCCGCGTATGCCCCAGCTCGCGCGACTTGAGGTTGAGGAACGCCGCGTCGCCCTGGATCCGCACGCGCACCGAAGCCTTCTGCTCGCCGCGATCCATCGCGCCGAGGTCGTTGATATAGCCCTGCGCCATCGGCAGCACGGCATGCGCGGCAGCACGCCAGGCGTCGCCGATGACGAGGAACTTGCGTTCGATTTCGAGGGGCATGGGGAATCGGGAATCGGGAATCGGGAATCGGGAAAGCCTAATGGTCTGTCATCCCGAGCGCAGCGAGGGATCTTGAGTCAGAGCGCGGGAAACAGTACCCCTCCCCCGGATCAAGTCCGGAGGAGGGACAACAAGTAGCCGTGATTCTTCGAATCACCAATCACCGTTTCTCGAACACCGCAATCGACTCCACGTGCGCCGTCTGCGGAAACATGTCCATCACGCCCGCGCTGCGCAGCGTCCAGCCGCGTTCGTTGACGAGATGGCCCGCGTCGCGCGCGAGCGAGGCCGGATGGCAGCTGACGTAGACGATGCGGCCGAAGCGGTCGAGCGGCATCTGGCGCAGCACGTCGATCGCACCCGAGCGCGGCGGATCGAGCAGCAGCCTGTCGAAGCCCTGCCGCATCCACGCGGTGCCGCGCTGGTCCTGGGTGAGATCGGCGGCATGGAAAGTGGCGTTGCCTAGCCCGTTCAGCACGGCGTTCTCCCTTGCACGCGCTACCAGCCCCGCCTCGCCCTCCACCCCCACCACTTCCGCGGCGAGCCGCGCCAGCGGCAGGGTGAAATTGCCCAAGCCGCAGAACAGGTCCAGCACGCGATCCGTCGGCTGCACGTCGAGCAGCCCGAGCGCATGCGCGATCATCGCCTCGTTGAGCGGCGCGTTGACCTGGATGAAGTCGAGCGGCCGGAACGCCAGCGTGACCTCCCACGGCTCGAGGCGGAACGCCAGCGACGGCTGCGCAGGCCACAGCGGATGAACCGAATCGATGCCGCCGGGCTGCAGGAACATCGCGACGCGATGCTGTTCGCCGAACGCGAGCAGCGCCGCAAGGTCCGCCTCGCCCAACGGCTCGAGGTGGCGGAACACCAGCGCGACGCCGTCGAACTCGGGCTCGGGATCGCCAACGATGAATTCGATCTGTGGAATCCCGCGCCGCGCCTGCAGGCCGTCGACCAGCGCCGATAGCGCCGGAATCATCGCGCCAACCGCCGGCACCACGGTATGGCACTCGTGCAGGTCGGCGACGAAGCGCGGATCGCGTTCGCGGAAGCCGACCAGGGTCTTGTCCTTCTTCTCCACGCGCCGCACCGAGAAGCGTCCCTTGCGCCGGTAGTGCCAGGCGCCGCCGGTCAGCGGCGGCAGCATCGCCTCCGGCGTGACGTGACCGATGCGCTCGAAGTTCTCCAGCAGCACGCGCTGCTTGGCGAGGATCTGCTTCGATTCCTCCAGGTGCTGCAGCGCGCAGCCGCCGCACACGCCGAAATGCGCGCAGCGCGGCTCGACGCGGTCGGGCGAGGCCTGCAGCACGTCGACGGTATCGGCCTCGTCGAAATGGCGCGAGCGCGAGGTCTGCTTCGCCATCACCCGCTCGCCCGGCAGCGCGCCGGCGACGAACATGGTCTTGCCGGCATTCGGATGTCCGATCTCGCGGCGGGCAACGCCGCGGCCGTCGTGGCTCAGGTCGAGGATATCGGCGGGGAATGGGGTCTGGTCGATGCGGGCCACGTGGCGTCAGGCTGCGTGCGGGGGCTGCATTGTCGCAGAACTGACCGTGGTTCCATTCGATCGGGGCGAGAGCGCTCCGCCCGGCGCTGGTGGTCGGGGTCGCTTCTTCTGGCAAGCGTCAGGTATCGGCAACAGCTTCCGTCCGCCTTTGGCGGCCGGGTCATTTTTTTGCTGGCCCAAAAGAAACGAACCAAAGAAAAGGGCCTTCTCCGACGAAGCCAACCTATCGTCGGCAAGTGCGACGGGGTTTTTCGACACGGTATCCATGCCGCGGCGAAAAACGGCGCATCCATGCGCGCCGCCCTCCGGGTCTCCATGCCTCATGGCTGCCGAACCATTTGCCGCAGTCTGTAGGAGCGCCTTCAGGCGCGACTGTTACCGGCGCCGTGTAACTTCCGGTCGCGGCTAAAGCCGCTCCTACAAGAGCACGAACTGTCATTTCGAGCGTAGCGAGAAATCTGCGTCATTCGAGATTCCTCACTGCGTTCGGAATGACAAACCGGGATTTTTCAGCGTTATCCTTGAAAACCGGGAACGTCTCCAGACCCATAGGGCGCCGCACATGGGTGAGGCGACACATGCTTGCGAGCCAACGGCTCGCGTGTCGACCGAACGCCCACGCCGCTGGCGTGGGCCGGTCCTTGACCGCAAAGCGGGCAAGGTGCGGCGTTTTCCGCCACGGCATGGATACCGTGTCAGAAAATCCTCTTACACTTTCCGATCGCGGATTTGCCTTGTCGGAAAAGCGTTTTTTCTTTCACCTCAACACCAGCCAGAAAGACCGTCACTTCTGCTTCCACGCCCCACCCTGCTGGTACCACCACCCACTGCGCGCACTGGCAATCCACTGCTTCGCGAACACGTCGCGGATCTGCGATTCCCACTCCGGATGGCCATTGGCCACCGCGATCTCGCGGTACACCGCCTTGCGATCACGGTTGTCGTCGGCAACCGCGGCGTTCACCGCGACGCGATCCTTGATCGCCAGCTTCGAAGCATCGCGCACCACGATCGTGCCGTCGCCGCCGAAGCCCAGCGCGCCGGAGTCGAAATGCGGCCGCAGCGTCGAGTTGAAGCGCGATTCCATGCGCGACTGGATCGCCTGGATGGCCGGCGTGCGGATGCTGATGTCGGGCTGCGACTGCGCATGCGCGCTGCCGATGCCCAGCAGCACCAGCGGGTCGAACCGCAGCCGCTGCAGCAGGGCCATGCCGCCATCGCCCGGCGGCGCGGCCTCCGGCGCCGGCTGCGAGGGCTGGGCCTCGTCGCCGATCACCTTCTCGACGAACTCGCGCGCGGCCTCGCGCGCCTCGGCGGCGGGGAAATAGACGTTGATGGTGACGCAGGCGCACAGCGCCAGCGCGAAGAGGATCGGCATTCCCACGAGGCGGCGCATGTGACGGCTCCCGTTGCGTTGATGGCCGCCCTCGGGCGGTCCGGTCAGTCCACCACCGGCGCGACGTCGCCGGAGGCCACCGCGGCGAGGCGTTCGAGCAGGGTCGGCCAATCGACGTCGCGATTGAATCCGACCACCTGCAGCTTCGGCACGCCCGCGCCTTCGACGATAGTAAATCCGGCGCCCGCTGAATGCAGGCCCGACATGCGGCAGACCTCGTTCTCAAGCCGGCAGGCGATGCCGATGCGGCGGTAGCCGAAGTCGTCGAACAGGCCGATCAGCCGGCCCTGCAGGCTGGTCACGAACGAGGCATCGCCGACGCTGGAGATGTCCTGCACCGCGCGCTGGCTGATGCGCTGGCGCACGCCGGGGCGCGGCTGCGTGTGGAACCCGGCGTCGAACGCGGTCGCGGTCCAGTCGACCAGGCGCAGGCCGCCGACGCGGCCGTGCAGGCGGCCGGTGATGCTGCCGAAGTCGAACACCTCGGTGAAGCCGAGCAGGTCGAGGTCGTGCAGCGCCAGGTCCGCCGACAGGGTCGGCGCGACGCCGAACGGCCGCTCCATCGACAGCGCATCGACGTCGACGCGGCCGTCGAACACCTGCATCGACAGTCCGCCGTCGAAGTCGAGTCGTTCGTCGGCATAGCGCGCGCTCGGGATGCGTCCGCTCAGCGTGCCGCGGAACGCTGGCCAGCCCAGCGCCTGCGCGAGCGCGCCGATGTCGAGCGCGTCGAGCTCGAGGCCGAAACCGATGCGCAGGCCACCGTCGGCATCGGGCGGGCGCAGGCTGAACCCGTCGAGGCGGACCTGGCCACCAAGCATCGACAGCTCCGCAGCCTCGCGCAGGCGCAGGGTGCCGGCTTCGCTGCGCATCGGCAGCCGCACCGGGCCGAAGGCGAGCTCGTACAGGGCGCCGCCCTGCCAGCGAAGTTCGCTGTCGACGGCCGCACCGGTCGCATGGCGCAGGGTGCCGGCGAGCCGGTCGATGCGGAAGCGCTGGCGCGGGTCGGTGATCGTAAGCGCATTGACCGTGGCGTCGACGGCGGAAAGGGCACCGCCGTCGATGCGCGCCGCAAGCTCGAACGCCCCGTCCAGGCCCAGTCCCGCCAGGCCGGCCAGGCCGAGCCAGCCCGACAGGTAGCGCTCGGGCAGCTGCACGGCATCGCGGCTGCGCGCGGTGACATCGAACGCCTGCACGCTGCCGTCGCCAGCCAGCGCACCGGCGCCTTCGATCGACAGGACGTCGCCGTCGTCCCACGCCAGGCGCGGCACATCCCACCCTCCGCCGACGCGCTGCATCGCGTCGAGGCCCAGCCGCACGGGCGCACCGCCCAGCGCGACATAGGTGTTGCCGTACAGCAGCTCGCCACCGCGCAGGCTGCCATCGACCGCCACCAGCGCGCCGGCCCCCGTGGGCTGGCGGAAGTCGACGTGCAGCCGCGCGTCGAGATCGCCGATCGCGATGGCGCCGTCCGTCGATTCCAGCGACAGCGCATCGATCGCCAGGCGTGCCTCCGCGTGCAGCGGACGGCCCGCCGGCATCTCGACGACGACCGGACCGCTCGCGCGGCCGCCGGTGATCCGCCCGGCCTCCCATGCCTGGGCCAGCAGCGCCTGCGCCCAGGCGATCGGCACCCGCGTGAGTTCGAGTTCGGTGGAATCGGGCGCGGCGGCGTTTCGATGCAGCGATGCCCTCGCTTCGCCGCTCGACAGCAACGCGTCGGTGGTCACGGCGGACAGGTCCAGCGCCAGCCGCATCGGTGGCGCGCCGTCTGCGCGCAGCGGGCCTTCGCAATGCCACGCCCCCTGCGGGCGCCGCGAGACGGGGCAGCGCCAGTCGACATTCCTGAAGCGGTACCCGGCGACACCCGCCTCGATGCGCGCAGCCGCGATGTGCAGTTCCCCCTGCTCCGCCCCCGCTGGCCACCGCAACTGCACCTTCACGTCGCGCAGTTCGACCCCGACAGCCTGGATCCGCGCGATACCGGCGGTCGCCGTCCGCGCCTGCCCCGGGCACGCGACCAGCGCCAGCAGCAACAGCGTTAAGATGCGCCCAGGCATTGAGCGAGCATATCCCCTGCGCAGGGAGGCGACGATGAATCCGAGGATCCTGCTGGTCGAGGACGACCCCACGAGCCGCGCGTTCCTGCAGGCCGCGACCGAGGCCTTGCCGGCCGAGGTCGATGTCGCCGGCAGCGTGGCCGAGGCGACGGCGCTCGCCACCCGCCACGCGCATGCGCTGTGGCTGGTCGACGCCAACCTGCCCGACGGCACCGGCGCTGCGCTGCTGGCCCGCCTGCGCGCACGCGGGCTGTCCACGCCCGCGATCGCACACACGGCGTCGCACGAGCGCGGCGAACATGACGCACTGATGGACGCCGGCTTCGCCGCCACCGTCGCCAAGCCGCTGTCGGCGGAGGCCTGGATCGCCGCGATCCGGCGCGCGCTCGAAGGAAGCCCATGGGCTTCGCCTGCCCGCAGCGCCATCGCTGAAGAAGCGGCCGTCGACCTGTACGGTCTTCCGGCCTGGGACGACGACCGGGCGCTCGCCGCGCTCGCCGGCAACGCCGGCAACGTCGCCGCCCTGCGCGAACTGTTCCTCGCGGAACTGCCCGGCGTGCGCGATGCCGTCGCCGCGGCCGCGGGCGGCGGAGACGTCGATGCGATCCGCGCCTCGCTGCATCGATTGCGCGCGGGCTGCGGTTTCGTCGGTGCTGCGAGGCTGGAGGCCGCTGCAGCACGGCTGCGCGACGCGCCATCGTCGGACGCGGCGCTGCAGGCCTTCCTCGCCGCCGCCCAGGACACGCTGTCGCCGTCCTGATGCCGACAATGCCGGACGCTGCAGGAGCGGCTGTAGGAGCGGCTTCAGCCGCGACCCGTCGAGCATGCCGGGTCGCGGCTGAAGCCGCTCCTACAGCATCCCGATTTCCTGATCACGGACCCGCATCCGCCTTGCGCGACGCGGACAGTCGACCCAGGTCGGCCGCGAGCTGCCACGATTTCAGCCCGCGGGCACCCAGGTGCTGCGAGAGCACCTCGCGCATCGCGTGGCGCAGGCTGTCGAGATCGTCGGCCTCGGGCCTTCGGTCCAGTCCGAGCGCGAGCAGCGCGCGGCCGTTGGCGTAGCGCCCCCGCGATTCGCCCACGCGCTCGCCGAACACGCGGCGCGGGCCGTGTTCCGCGTCCAGCCGGTAGCGCGCGGCGGGATCGATCGCCGCGCCGTCGCCGTCGCAGGCGAGATCGAAGCCGACGCCGAGCGCCCCGAGCAGGTCGCGTTCGAAGCGTCGCAGTGTCCACGCCAGGTCGTTCGCGTCGCGCAGGCGCGCGCGCATCTGCCCGTACAGTGCGTAGAGCTCCGGGTGCGGGTCCTGCCGCGGCGCAAGGCGCAGCAGCAGTTCGTTGACGTAGAACGCGGCGAGCGATGCGTGGCCGGCGAGCAGCGGCGGCGCATCGAGCGCCTCGACCGAGGACAGGTACGCCAGCTCACCGCGCTGCACGGCTTCGAGGCGGACATGCTGCAGCGGCTGCAGCGCCGCGAACTGCGCCTGCTTGCGCGGCCCGCGCACGCCGCGCGCGATCAGCCCGAAGCAGCCGTGCGCCTGGCTCAGCACGTCGACCAGCAGGCTGGTTTCGCGCCATGGGCGGGCGTGCAGGACGTAGGCGGGTTCGGCGGAGTAGCGCATGGCGTCGTTGGGGCTCGGGCGCGGAGCTCGGAAAGAGTCCAAGAGTCTCAAACAGAATGTCATTCCGAGCGTAGCGAGGAATCTGCTCTTGCAGCTGCGCCTCACTTAGTCGGAAGCAGATTCCTCGCTACGCTCGGAATGGCAATCATCACTTTGCCAGATACCCTGAAGCCTTCTTCCCCTTGCTCAAGCCAGGGCGTCGGGGACCGCGAAACATCCGGGTCACGAATCCCCGTAGCCGAGGCTGCGCAGCGCCGACTCGTCGTCGGACCAGCCCTCGCGCACGCGGACCCAAGTCTGCAGGAACACCTTGGCGTCGAACAGCTGCTCCATGCGTTCGCGCGCGCGCTTGCCGATGTCGCGCAGGCGCGTGCCGCCCTTGCCGATCACGATCGCCTTCTGGCCCTCGCGCTCGACCCAGATCACCGCGCCGATGCGGTACATCACGGCCGCCTTCGGCGACGGCTCCTCGGTGAAGGATTCGATCTCCACCGTCGTGGCATAAGGCAGTTCGGCCCCGAGCTGGCGCATCAGCTGCTCGCGCAGCAGTTCGCCGGCGAGGAAGCGCTGGCTGCGGTCGGTGATCTCGTCCTCGCCGTACAGCGGCGGCTGCTCGGGCAACTGCGCCAGCAGCGAGGCGACCAGCGCGTCGAGGCCGGTGCGCTTCAGTGCCGAAACCGGGTGCACCGCGGCGAACTCGCGGCCCTCGTTGATCCGCTGCAGGTAGGGCAGCAGGCTCGCCTTGTCGGCGACGCGGTCGACCTGGTTGACCACCAGCACCACGGGCAGCCCGCTGGCGCGTAGCGTGTCGTAGGCCAGCGCGTCCTCCTCGTCCCAGCGCCCCGCCTCGACCACCAGCGCGGCCGCGTCGACGCCTTCGAGCGCGCCGCGCGCCGCCCGGTTCAGCACCCGGTTCAGCGCCGACGAGGCCAGCTTGCCGCCTTCGCGGTGCAGGCCGGGCGTGTCGACCAGCACGAGTTGCCCGCCGGGCACGCTGGCGATGCCGAGCAGCCGGTGGCGCGTGGTCTGCGGCCGGTTCGACACGATGCTGACGTTCGCGCCCACCAGCGCGTTGACCAGGGTGGACTTGCCGACGTTGGGCCGTCCGATGACGGCGACGTGGCCGGCGTGGTGGGCGGCGGGCGGGGTTTGCGACATGGCGCGATTGTAGGGCAGTGGCAGGTTGGTGGTTGGTGGTTGGAAAGCAGCCGCAGCGTCCCCGCCACGAACCACCAACTACCAACCCACCCTCACTCCGCCGCTTCCAGCAACTCCAGCACCCCCGCCGCCGCCGCCTGCTCCGCCGCGCGGCGCGAGCCACCCTCGCCCTCGGCCGACGCCTCGGGGTCGGACAGCGCGCAGCGCACCACGAACACGCGGGCGTGCTCCTCGCCGGCCTCCGCCTGCAGTTCGTACTGCGGTAGCGGCTTCTGGCGGGCCTGCAGCCATTCCTGCAGGCGGGTCTTGGCGTCCTTGCCGACCTTGCTGGCCGGCACCGCGGACACCGCGTCATCAAACAATGACAGCACGACTCGGCGGCAGGCCTCGAACCCCGCGTCGAGGTAGATCGCGCCGATGACCGCTTCCAGCGCGTCGGACAGGATCGAGTCGCGCCGGTGGCCGCCGGACTTCATCTCGCCGGGCCCCAAGACCAGCCGCTCGCCGACCTCGAGCCGGCGCGCCACCGCCGCCAGCGCCGATTCGCGCACCAGTTCGGCGCGCGCGCGCGTCAACGAGCCCTCGTCCGCCTTCGGCCAGCGCGCGTACAGCGCCTCGGCCACGACCAGGCCGAGCACGGCGTCGCCGAGGAATTCCAGGCGCTCGTTGTGCGGCGCGCCGGCGCTGCGGTGGGTCAGGGCCTGTTCGAGCAGGCCCGGGTCGGCGAAGACATGACCGGCGAACTCACCGCCGGCGTGATCAGTTGGCCTCACCGCTTCGGATCAGGTTCTGCGTCGCGTGGAACTTGCCGATCACGTCGAGGTTGGCGACCAGCGGCGTACGCACTTCGTACTGCACGTCCATCTGCCATCCGCCGTCTACGCGCGTGAGCTTGACGTGCTCCTGCTTGACGTTCTTCGAATAGCTCACGTAAAGGCGCCGGAAGAACAGGTCGTTGATCCGGCGGGGCTCGTAGTTGCCCACGCCCGGCTCGGCAGCCAGTCCCTTCAATGCCGACTTCACGCCGTAATACTCGGAATACATCGGGAACAGCTTGATGGCGATGTAGATGAAGAAGCCCACCACCGCCGCGACGATGACGAACCCCAGCAGCGTGATGCCGCCCTGCTTGCGACGCGTATTCATGCCTCGATCCCCCAGTGATACGGTTGTCGCCGGTTCGCCCTGACAGCCGTCCGTCCCGGCCCTACGGAATGCTGCCGCCGATCCGGCTCCAGTCGACCCAGCCCGGCGCGCTGCTGTCGAGGTTCATCCAGACCAGGAACGCCTTGCCGCGCAGCTGGCTCTCGGGCAGCGTACCCCAAAACCGGCTGTCGTCGCTGCGGTCGCGGTTGTCGCCCATCACGAAATACTCGCCTGCCGGCACCCGCCATTCGCCGTCCCCGGGGTCGAAGCCGCCGTAGCGTTCGGTCTCCAGGACCTGGTGGGTGCGGCCCGGCATGGTCTCGTCGATGAGGCCGGCACCGGTCATCTCGCGCCCGCGGCCGACGCCCTCGTAGGGCTGCGCCGGGCCGTAGGCGAACGGCTCGCCGTTCACGTAGACCGTGTTGTCGCGGTAGGCGACCAGGTCGCCCGGCAGGCCGATCACGCGCTTGATCCAGTCCTGGTCGGGATGGTGCGGCGGGCGGAACACCACCACGTCGCCGCGCTGCGGCTCGCCCAGCGCGATCATCTTCCTGTTGTTGATCGGCAGGCGGATGCCGTAGCTGAACTTGTTGACGAGGATGAAGTCGCCGATCAGCAGCGTCGGCATCATCGAACTCGACGGGATCCGGAACGGCTCGGCGATGAAACTGCGCAGGATCAGCACCACGAACAGCACCGGGAAGAACGCCCGGGCGTAGTCGACCAGCACCGGCTCCTTCTCTTCGAGCAGTCCGGCCCGCTGCGCGCGCCGCTTCGCGAAGAACAGCCGGTCCAGCAGCCAGGTGATGCCGGTGGCGAAGGTCAGCACGACCAGCGCGACTTCGAACCATTTCATCATGTCACGCCAGTCCTCTATGGGCATCCAGAATCACGGTGTCATTCCGAGCGCAGCTAGGAATCTGCTTCTGCTGTTCGCAGGCGCCGAGCTGAGCGCAGATTCCTCGCTGCGTTCGGAATGACATTCTGTTGGAGGCGCTTACTTGTTGTCCACCTGCAGGACGGCGAGGAACGCCTCCTGCGGGATCTCGACCCGGCCGACCTGCTTCATCCGCTTCTTGCCCTCCTTCTGCTTCTCGAGGAGCTTCTTCTTGCGGCTGATGTCGCCACCGTAGCACTTGGCCAGCACGTTCTTGCGCAGCGCCTTGACCGTGGTGCGGGCGATGACCTGCGAGCCGATCGCGGCCTGGATCGCCACGTCGAACTGCTGGCGCGGGATCAGCTCCTTCATCCGCTCGGTCAGCTCGCGGCCGCGGCGGTCGGCGTGGCTGCGGTGGACGATGATCGACAGCGCGTCGACCTTGTCGCCGTTGATCAGCGTGTCCACGCGCACGAACGGGCCGGCGTCGAAGCGCAGGAAGTGGTAGTCGAGCGAGGCGTAGCCGCGGCTCACCGACTTGAGACGGTCGAAGAAGTCCAGCACCACCTCGGCCATCGGCAGTTCGTAGCTGATCTGCACCTGGCTGCCCAGGTACTGCAGGCCGATCTGGCTGCCGCGCTTCTCCTCGCACAGCGTGATCACGTTGCCGACGTAGTCCGGCGGGGTGAGGATGTTGGCGCGGATGATCGGCTCGCGGATCTCCTCGACCTTGTTCACCGCCGGCAGCTTGGCCGGGTTGTCGAGCGGCATCACGGCGCCGTCGGTCAGCAGCACCTCGTACACCACGGTCGGCGCGGTGGTGATCAGGTTGAGGTCGTACTCGCGCTCCAGGCGCTCCTGCACGATCTCCATGTGCAGCATGCCGAGGAAGCCGCAGCGGAAGCCGAAGCCCATCGCCTCGGAGCTTTCCGGCTCGAAGCGCAGCGCGGCGTCGTTCAGGCGCAGCTTGTCCAGCGCCTCGCGCAGGTCCGGGTAGTCCTCGGCGTCGACCGGGAACAGGCCGGCGAACACGCGCGGTTGCATCTCCTGGAAGCCGGGTAGCGGTTTCGGCGCGGGATCGGCGGCCAGGGTCAGCGTGTCGCCGACCGGCGCGCCGTGCACGTCCTTGATGCTGGCGGTGATCCAGCCCACCTCGCCGGCGCCGAGCTTCGGCAGCACCTTGCGCTTGGGCGTGAACACGCCGACGTTGTCCACCTGGTGGGTGCGCCCGGTCGACATCACCAGCATCTTCTGACCCGGCACGATCTCGCCCTGCATCACGCGCACCAGCGAGACCACGCCGAGGTAGTTGTCGAACCACGAGTCGATGATCAGCGCCTGCAGCTTGTCGGTGTCGCGCGGCACCGGCGGCGGGATGCGCTGGACGATCGCCTCCAGCACCGCCTCGACGTTCTGGCCGGTCTTGGCGCTGACCGGAATCGCGTCGGAGGCGTCGATGCCGATCACCGCCTCGATCTCGCCCTTGGCGCGGTCGATGTCGGCGGTCGGCAGGTCGATCTTGTTGAGCACCGGCACGACTTCGAGACCCTGCTCGACCGCGGTGTAGCAGTTGGCGACCGACTGCGCCTCCACGCCCTGCGCCGCGTCGACCACCAGCAGCGCGCCTTCGCACGCAGCCAGCGAACGCGAGACCTCGTAGCTGAAATCGACGTGGCCGGGCGTGTCGATGAAGTTGAGCTGGTAGGTGTTGCCGTCGGCCGCCCTGTACGGCAGCGACACCGACTGCGCCTTGATGGTGATGCCACGCTCGCGCTCGATCGGATTCGAGTCGAGCACCTGCGCCTCCATCTCGCGGGCCTCGAGCCCGCCGCAGATCTGGATGATGCGGTCGGCCAGCGTCGACTTGCCGTGGTCGACGTGGGCGATGATGGAGAAGTTGCGGATCAGCCGCATCGAATCGGACATGGAATGGCGGCGGCCGTACCGTCGTCAGGACAGCCGGTGATTATCGCATAGGGCGGGGCTTGGCCCTTCGCCGGGGTCCCACCCCAGCCCTCCCCCGCAGGCGGGAGAGGGAGCAAAAGCGGTGCGGCTGAAACTCCCTCCCCCGCCTGCGGGGGAGGGCTGGGGTGGGGGCCAGCCCCGCGAAGAACGGAACAAGGAAAGGGTGGGAAGATCTCCCGCCCTCGCCATCGCCTACTCGTCCTCGCCCGGCGTGATCGCCACGAAGCGGCTGCCGCCGCCGCGACTGCGGACCAGCAGCATCACCGTCTGTCCCGGCTTCACGCCGCGCAGCTCGCGGTCGAGCGCCGCGGCACTGCCGACCGGCGTGCGGCCGACGCGCAGCACCACGTCGCCCGGCGACAGGCCGGCCTCGCGCGCGGCCGGGCCTTCGACCCGGGCGATGCCCACGCCTTCGCCCGCATCCAGGCCGAGCTGCCGGCGCTGGGCGGCATCGAGGTCCTGCACCACCAGGCCGAGCGCGTTCGCGCCGCCCGCCGGCGCCGTCGAGGGCGCGCCCGGCCGCGGCGTGGCGCCGCCGGCCACGGCGCTGTCGTCGAGCTCGCTCAGGGTCACGTCGTACGTGCGCTCGCGGCCTTCGCGGAACACCACGATCTTCACCTTGGCGCCCGGCACCTTGTTGCCGACGATCGGCGGCAGGTCGCCCGGCTGGCGGATGGTCACGCCGTCGGCGCTGCGGATCACGTCGCCCGGCTCGATGCCGACCTTCTCGGCCGGACTGCCCGGCACCACCTCGCTCACCAGCGCGCCGAGCGTGTCGGGCAGGCCGAAGCCGCGCGCCTGGTCCGAGGTGATGCCGGTGGACTGGAACATCACGCCGAGCTGGCCGCGCTGCACCTTGCCCGTGGCCTTGAGCTGTCCGACCACGTTCATCGCCACATCGATCGGGATCGCGAAGCTCACGCCCATGTAGCCGCCGGAGTTGCTGAAGATCTGCGAGTTGATGCCGATCACCTCGCCGCTGGTGTTGAGCAGCGGGCCGCCGGAGTTGCCCTGGTTGATCGCGACGTCGGTCTGGATGAAGGGCACGTACTGCTGGTTCGCGTACGGGTTGCTGCGACCGACCGCGCTGACGATGCCGGCGGTCACCGACTGTTCGAGGCCGAACGGCGAACCGATCGCGACCGCCCACTGCCCCGGCTTCACGCCGGCGGCGTTGCCCGTGCGCAGCACCGGCAGGCCCTTGCCCTCGATCTTGAGCAGCGCCACGTCCGAACGCTGGTCGCTGCCCACGACCTTGGCCGTGAACTCGCGGCGGTCGCCCAGCGTGACCTTGACCTCGTCGGCGTTGTCGATGACGTGGTGGTTGGTCAGCACGTAGCCGTCGTCGGAAATCAGGAAGCCGGTACCCATCGCGCGGCCACGCGGCACGGGGCCTTGTCCGCCAGGCCCTGGCATCTGGAAACCGGGACCGAAGAAGCGACGGAAGATCTCGGGGATCTGGTCCTCGCCGGAAAACTCATCGTCCGGTGACTGCGCGCCCCGGCGGGCGCTGGCGCGCCCTCCCATGGTCGTATCGATCTTCACCACCGCCGGACCGACCTGTTCGACCAGCTGGGTGAAATCCGGCAGGCCGCTGACCAGCGGCGTGGCCGGCACGGCGGTCGCCTGCCCGGCCAGCGGCACGGCCGCGGACTGCGGGTCGGGCGACGGCTGGGCGGTGGCGATCGGCAACACGACCGCGGTGGTCGCGGCGGATGTGAGCAGGATCAGGGCGAAGACGTGCAGCGGGGTTTTCATCGGGACGGGGCCCTCGACAAAGCATGGCGTGGAAAAGGGGACATCAAGCCAGGAGGCAGGCCGCCGGCATCGCGGCCTCCCCTGCCGGTTCCGGCGCGATCAGGGCTGGTCCGCCCCGGCCTGCGCAGGCTCCGCGGCAGGCACCGCCTGCTGCCAGGGCAGGAGGCCGGCGTCGGGCCGGAACGGTTCGAACTCGGCTTCCCGCGACTGCAGCCGGCCGTCGGCGACGCTGAAGGCGCTGCCCGTGGACAGCAGCGCGCGCGGCCAGGGGCGCGCGGTCGCCGACTGCGGCATGGCGAAGGGATCGCCCACGGTGGCGTCTTCCGGCAAGCGGATCACCGGGACCGCGGCATCGTTGGCGGCGACGGCGACGGCCACCGGAGCTTCGTTGTTCACCTGCTGCCTGCGGTTGCTGGCCGCACGCTGCGACTGCCCGCGCGAGCGCCGCTCAGACACACGCCGCGGTACTTCGGCCACGGCCACCGCGGCGGCAAGCGCGGACGCGGCATCCGGCAGCGGCGCGGCCGGCGCAGGCTCGCCGGCGTCGGCCATCGCATCGGCAACGGCCGGCTGGTCCGCGGCAATCTGTTCGATGATCGACGACGATGCAGTGGGCGCGGACGCCGCTGCCACCAGCGGCGCCGAAGCGGCTTCGTCCGGCAGCGCACCCGGCTCCGGCAACTGCCGGCTTGCGAACACGGCCAGCAGCGCGACCGAAGCGGCGATCGCAGCGCCGCCGCCCCAGCGCGCGAAGCGCGGGCGGGCGACCCGCTCCTGCGCCACGGCCTGCATGGATGCGCCGTCGCCACCAGCCACCGCCAGCGCCACGCGCTGCGCGAAATCATTGGGCAGCAGGGTGTTGCGCTGGCCGCGCAGCATGTCGCCGCAGACCTGCCAGCGCTCCCAGCAGTCCGCCAGGTCGCTGTCGTGCTGCAGCCGGCGCAACATGAACTTCGCCTCGTCCGGCGACAGTTCGCCGTCGAGCATCGCCGACAGCTGCTGCCGGTGGTACACGAACAGCTTGTCCGGGTCCGGGCCGATCTGCATCGCTTCGTTGTCTTCGACGGGGGTCATCGTGCCGCACGCTCCGCTCTGGTATCGCTGTCCAACAGGGGCTTCATCTCGTTGTCGATCGCCTCGCGCGCCCGGAAGATGCGCGAGCGCACCGTGCCGATGGGGCAGCCCATGCGCTCGGCGATCTCCTCGTAGCTCAGGCCGTCGACCTCGCGCAGCGTGATCGCGAGCCTGAGCTCCTCGGGCAGTGCTTCGACCGCGCGCATGACCGTTTGTTCCAGCTGCTGCCGCATCAGTTCACGTTCGGGCGTGTCGCCGTCGCGCAGGCGGATGCCGGCGTCGAACTGCTCGGCGTCCTCGACGTCGACGTCGGCGCCCGGCGGGCGGCGGTTGCCGGCGACGAGGTGGTTCTTGGCGGTGTTCACGGCGATCCGGTGCAGCCAGGTATAGAACTGGGCGTCGCCGCGGAAGTTGCCCATCGCGCGATAGGCGCGGATGAAGGTCTCCTGGGCGACGTCCTGGACCTCGCTCCAGTCGGACACGTAGCGCCCGATCAGCGCCGCGATCCGGTGCTGGTACTTGCGCACCAGCAGGTCGAAGGCCGCGCTGTCGCCGCGCTGCACGCGCTTGACCAGCTCCAGGTCCAGTTGTTGGGTGTCGATCTCGGCCATCGGGCCTGGCGCTCCTTCTCGCCCGGCCTTCAGACCGGGACCTGTGACCTTCGGCAGGGGTGAAAGTTCCGTCCCCGAGTCTGCTCCATCTGGGGGCAGCCGGCCCCTGCCTCAAGCCATGCCGCACGGCGCCTGGCCACGGGTACGTCCGACGGGCCGATTTGACGGCGACGAAACAACCCCGGGATCATAAAGGGCTCCCCATACCCTAACGGATGGTCCCGCATGATTGCTGGCCTCGATGGACTGCGCTTCAGCCACTGGCAGGTAGAGCAGCGCCCGGACGGCGTGCTGGTGCTGTCGTTCGACCGCGCCGGCGAGTCGGTCAACACCTTCGGCCAGGAGGTGCTGATCGAACTGGACGCCCTGCTGGAGCGGCTGGCGCTGGACCCGCCCAAGGGACTGGTGCTGCGCTCGGCGAAGGACAAGGGCTTCATTGCCGGCGCCGACATCCGCGAGTTCGCGGAGTTCGACCGCAAGGGCACGATCGCCGATTCGATCCGCCGCGGCCAGCAGGCCTTCCAGCGGCTGGCCGAGCTGCCCTGCCCCACGGTCTCGGCGATCCACGGCTTCTGCATGGGCGGCGGCACCGAGATCTCGCTGGCCTGCGACTACCGCGTCGCCAGCAGCGATCCGTCCACGCGCATCGGCCTGCCGGAAGTGAAGCTGGGCATCTATCCCGGCTGGGGCGGCAGCGTGCGCCTGCCGCGCCTGGTCGGCGCGCCGGCGGCGATGGACGTGATGCTCACCGGGCGCACGCTGTCGGCGGCGGCGGCGAAGGCGATGGGCGTGGTCGACAAGGTGGTCGAGCCGGCGCTGCTGGTCGATGCCGCGGCCGATCTCGCGCTGAAGGGCGCGCAGCGCCCGTTCAAGCAGCGCTTCCTCGGCTGGTTCACCAATACCTGGCCGGTGCGGCAGCTGCTGGCGCCGATGCTGGCCAAGCAGGTCGCGCGCAAGGCCCGCAAGGACCACTACCCGGCGCCGTATGCGCTGATCGAGACCTGGCGGCGCAGCGGCGGCGGCATCCAGGCGCTGCTCAAGGCCGAGCAGAAGTCGGTGGTGAAGCTCGCCGGCACGCCGACCGCGCGCAACCTGACGCGCGTGTTCTTCCTGCAGGAGCGTTTGAAGGGCCTCGGCGGCAGGGACCCGCACGGCATTGCCCGCGTGCACGTGGTCGGCGCCGGCGTGATGGGCGGCGACATCGCCGCGTGGTCGGCCTACAAGGGCTTCGAGGTGACGCTGCAGGACCGCGAGCAGCAGTACATCGACGGTGCGCTGTCGCGGGCCCGGGAACTGTTCGCGAAGAGGGTCAAGGACGAGGCGAAGCGGCCGGCGGTCGCGGCACGGCTCAAGTCCGACCTCAACGGCGACGGCGTGGCGGACGCCGACCTGGTGATCGAGGCGATCATCGAGCAACCTGAGGCCAAGCGCGAGCTGTACGGCACCGTCGAGCCGCGGCTCAAGCCCGAGGCGCTGCTGACCACCAATACCTCGTCGATCCCGCTGACCGAACTGCGCGGACACATCGCGCGCCCGGCGCAGTTCGCCGGCCTGCACTACTTCAACCCGGTGGCGCTGATGCCGCTGGTGGAGATCGTGCGCCACGACGCTATGGCGCCGCAAACCGAACAGCGCCTGGCCGCCTTCTGCAAGGCGATCGACAAGCTGCCGGTGCCGGTCGCCGGTACGCCTGGCTTCCTCGTCAACCGCCTGCTGTTCCCGTACATGCTCGAAGCGGCGCTGGCGTATTCGGAAGGCGTTCCCGGCCCGGTCATCGACAGGGCCGCGGTGAAGTACGGCATGCCGATGGGGCCGATCGAACTGATCGACACCGTCGGCCTCGACGTCGCCTACGGCGTCGGCCAGGAATTGGCGCCCTTCCTTGGCCTCTCGATCCCGCCCGCGCTGGCGAACCCGCCCGAAGCGGGCAAGCGCGGCAAGAAGGACGGCCAGGGCCTGTACGCCTGGGAGAACGGCAAGCCGAAGAAGCCCGAAGTGGCGAAGGACTACCGGGCGCCGGACGACCTCGAGGATCGCCTGATCCTGCCGCTGCTCAACGAGGCCGTGGCCGCGCTGCACGAGGGCGTGGTCGAGGATGGCGACCTGCTCGACGCCGGCGTGATCTTCGGCACCGGCTACGCCCCGTTCCGCGGCGGCCCGATCCAGACCATCCGCGAAACCGGAGTCGACGTGCTGCTCGGCAAGCTCAAGGCGCTGCAGGACAAGCATGGTGACCGTTTCGCGCCGCGGCCAGGATGGGACAATCCGGCCCTGCGTCAGGAAGCGGATGCGGCGGCGACCGAAGGTATGGCAACGAACTGAGTCGGCGCCCCCGCGCCGTCAACTTTTGCGGTTTCCGGTTTCCCGTTCCCGGCCGGTCGCCCTCCCCTGTTGTCATCCCGAGCGTAGCGAGGGATCTTGCCTTCAGACGCAAGATCCCTCGCTACGCTCGGGATGACAACGGTTGAGGATACGGTTGAGGATTCAGTGTTCGCCGAACTGCGTTGCTTGCTTGCCCATGGCCGTGCTGCCGAAACCCGAGCCGGCTACATCCGCGACGACGTCAGCTCGACGTCCGCCTGCTGCCACACCGCGGCGAACTGCCGCGACGCATCGGCCGCCTCCGGCTTGCCCTGCGCCTCCAGGCTCTTCGCCAGCCCGAACAGCGACCAGCCGTTGCCGGGATTGCGCCGCAGTTCCTCGCGATAGACCGCTTCGGCGTCGGCGGCGCGCCCGGCCTCGAGCAGCACCGCGCCCAGCGTCTGCCGCACCGGCGCGTGCCAGCCCGGCGGTTCGTCGTAGGGAATGGAATCCTCGATCGCCACGCCCTCGCGCAGCGCCGCGGCCGCGTCGTCGAACTGTCCGCGCGCCGCGGCCAGTTCCGCGGTGACGGTGCGCTCGGCGATGCGGGCGGCATGGGCCAGCGGATAGCGGTCCCACACCAGCAGCTCGTCCATCCCCGGGTCCGCGGCCAGCGGGCGCAGCGCGGCGAGGTGTTCGTCCGCGTCTTCGAGCCGCGCCTGGCGCAGCGCAGCCATCGCCTGCGCGTAATGCCAGATCGCGGTGACGTACGGCAGGTCGGGCGCGGGATTCGGCGCGCCGGCGATCTCGTCCCAGCGGCCGAAGCGCACGCGGTCGAACCACGGCGTCAGCCAGTAGTGCTGCAGGCCGGCGAAGCCCGGCTCGCGCATCAGCTCCTGCAGGTCGGTGCGTTCGGCGGTGGTCTCCGCCGATGCCTTCGCCACCGTGGCGTTGCCCTCCATGCTGGCGGCGAACCACAGGAAATGATGGTTGTGCGGCACGTAGCCGAGCGGATAGACACCGCCCGAGTTGCCGCGGCACAGCGCGAGGTAGGCGTCGTCGGCCTCGATCGCGCGCTGGTTGGCGATCACCGCGTCGTGCCAGCGGCCGACGCGCGCGTAGATGTGCGCGGGCATGTGCACCAGGTGCCCGGAGCCGGGCACCAGCGTGCGCAGGCGGTCGGCTGCAGCGGCGCCGCGCTGCGGATCGGCCGAGGCTTCGACCGCGTGCACGTACAGGTGCAGCGCGCCGGCATGGTCGGGATCGCGCGCCATCACCGACTCCAGCGTCTGCACCACTTCCGCGGTGTGGCCCTTCGGGCGCAGCTGCTCGTCGTAGTAGTCCCACGGCTGCAGGTCCATCAGGGCCTCGGCGAGGAATACCGCCGCGTCGAGGTCGTCGGGCCGCGCGCGCGCCAGTTCGCGGGCGGCCTCGGCGTAGGCAGCGTCGAGGGCGCTGCGGTCTTCCGGCGGATCCTCGGCGTAGCGTGCCGACAGCGCCGTGATGAAGGCCTGCTCGCGTTCGCTGGCGTTTGGCGCCAGTTCGCGCGCGCGCTGCAGGCGCTGCCAGGCGTCGGCGCTGTCGGCCGGGTCCATCGCCGCGTTCACGTGCGGCCCCAGCACCAGCGACGCGCCCCACCAGCACATCGCGCAGTCGGGGTCGAGTTCGGCGGCCTTGAGGAAGGAACGTTCCGCGGCGTCGTGGTTGAAGCCGTAGGTCAGCATCAGCCCCTGGTCGAACCAGCGCTGCACCTCGGGATGTTGCGTCGTCACCTCGAAGCGGTAGTCGCCGAGGCCTTCGAGCAGGTTCGCGCCGACCATCGCCAGCTCCGGCGGCGAGACCTCCGGGGCCGCGGCGCCGGCTTCGTGCGTGGGAGAACGATCGCACGCGACCAACGCAAACGACGCGATCATGCATGCCAGCATCAGGGAACGGATCTTCATGTCGCTGCCTCCGGCGAAGTCGTTGGACGGGGTTGCGGCGGCGGGCGATGCCGGCCCGCCCACGACAGCCCCGTGGCATGGGCGCGACTCCCCCACCGGTACCGGCGCGGTGCCCCTGTTCCCGGCCTCCGGATCCCGTACACATCCAAGACGCCAAAGCGGGCGCTCGTCGGCCATCGAGTAGGGGTAAGCCAGACCTGACCGGGCCTGTTGCCCGTTGGTCCACCCCAGCCGCTGTAGGAGCGCCTTCAGCCGCGACCGGGGTCACAAGATCGTCGGGTGGTCGCGCCTGAAGGCGCTCCTACAGCGGGTGGGCCGAATGATGCGATTGGCCGCCGGGACCGGGATCCCGCAGCGCGGACTCCAGCGCGGCGCGCTGCGCCTCCAGCTCGTCCGGCCCGTCGTAGGGCAGCACCGTCCAGGTCTCGCGCGCCTGCATGGCCTCGCCCGGCGCCAGCGTGCGCATCGGCGCGTGCACTTCCAGCTCCAGCACGCCGGCCGCGGGATCGTGGTGGTGCCAGTCGAGGTAGAGCTCGACCTGGCCGTGTTCGGGATCGATGGCCTCGTCGGCCTGCCGCTCGAAGCGGATCAGCAGCAGCTGCCCGGCGCCGAAGCCGGCGATCCAGCCGGCGGACGGCGCGATGAAGATCTTGCCGCGCCGGCCGGTCTTCCCGGCCGGCGGCGGATCGAGCTGCAGCGAATACAGGCCGTCCCGCCACCACGCGACGGGGCCAGCGTAGGTGTCGTCGGCGTCGGCGCGCAACCGCGCGTGTTCCGGCTCGGCGACCGGCGCGAACACCCGGCTGCCGGCAGGCAGGCGCGTGTTGAACCACAGGTCGCGGCGCACCTCGCGATCGCGCACGTTCACCGCCTCGGCCACCAGCTCCAGCGTGCCCGGCGCATCGGACAGCAGCCGGAACGACTGCCGCACCTGCAGCCCGCTGACCGGGCTCGCCACGCCTTCCAGCGCCAGGTGGCCCGGCGCCTGTTCGACCACGCGGTTGCGCGCATTCGCCAGCCAGGGGTCCGGCGGCCACTGCGCGGCGGCGGCGCGGCGCGCCGGGTTCACGTCCTGGTCGAGCCACCAGCCCGACTGCGGACCGGTCCACAGCTCATGGCCGAAGTACGGGATGTTGTCGCCGTCCGCCGCGGGCACCGGCTCGGGCTGCGTGGCCACGGCCTCGCCCACCTTGAGCAGGTTCGGGCGGCCCGGCAGCGAGACGTGGACGATGCGCCCGCCCAGCGCAGGCGCGACCTCGACCTGCAGCCGGCCGTCGTCCAGCCGCAGGCGCTCGGTCGAAGACGCCGCAGACGCCGCCAGCGACAGCGCCGCGGCGAGCGACCAGGCGATGGCCGGCAGGAAACGCGTCCGCGAGCGCCGGCCCGTCGCCATCACATGGTGTTGGTGGGCTTCTCCGCGGACAGCGTGCCCGCGAGCAGGGTTTCGATCCGGTTCTTCACCGTCTCGCCTTCCGGGGTGTCGGCGAACTGCACGCCAACGCCGGCGGTGCGGGCGCCCTGCGCGCCGGTGGGCGTGACCCAGACCACCTTGCCCGCGACCGGCAGGCGGTCGCCGGATTCGGGCAGGGTCAGCAGCAGGAACACCTCGTCGCCGAGGAAATAGCGCTTGGGCGTGGGCACGAAGATGCCGCCGTGCTTGAGGTACGGCATGTAGGCGCTGTAGAGCGTCGACTTGTCCTTCAGCGCCAGCGACAGGATGCCCTGCCGTGCGCCGCCCGCGGTGCTGCTCATCGGTAACCCCTCGATCCTGTCCCGGCGCCCTGCGCTTCCTGTCCACGCCATGCCAGCAGCAGCTCCGCCACCGCGAGGTCGGCGCGCACCGTCGTCCGCAACAGGTCGCAGGTGCGGTTGGCCGCGTCGAACCACGACGCCAGCTTCCGGATTCGCGCGGGATCGGTCAAGCCCGCGGCTTCGGCGAGCGCGAGGTCGGCGGCGTGGCGCAGGCGCAGCGTCGCGTCGTCGTCGGCGACCCAGCGCTGCGCGGTTTCGATCGGCGCGGCCTCGCCGCGCGCGAGTTTCGCGAGATCACCGGCCACGTCCTTGCGCAAGGCCATACCGCCGTCGCGCAGCCAGGCGTCGGCCAGGCCGGGATGGCCGCGCGCGGCGTCGAGCGCTTCGGTCGCGGCCTTCTGCGCATGGCCCTGCGCCAACAGCCACGCCAGCGCCTCGTCGCGCGGCGGCAGCCGGAACTCCAGCCGCTGGCAGCGGCTGCGGATCGTCGCCGGCAGCCGCGACGGGTTCGATGCGAGCAGCCACAGGTAGCGACCCGGCTGCGGTTCCTCCAGCGTCTTGAGCAGCGCGTTGCAGGCGGCGTGGTTGATCGCATCGGCGGGATCGACGATCGCGACCTGGGCACCGCCGTACTGCGGCGTCAGCGACAGCTTCTCCGACAGTTCGCGGATCTGTTCGATCACGATCTCGTTGCGCAGCTTCGTGCCTTCCTTGTTGAGCTGCAGCGTGACCATGTGGAAGTCGGGATGGGTGCCGGCCTCGAGCAGGTGCGCGGCGCGCGGTTCGTGCGCGGCGAGCAGGTGCGCCGCGAGCCGTTCGGCCACCTTGCGCTTGCCCAGCTGCGCCGGGCCGCAGATCAGCAGCGCGTGGCCGAGGCGGCCTTCGGCCAGCGTCGCGGCCGCGTGCTCGTACGCGCGCTGCTGCCAGGGGGCGAGCGTGTCGCTCATGCGCTTGCCCGCCAAGCCTGCAGCTGGCGCACCGCTTCGGCCGCGACATCCGCGGCCGGCTGCGCGGCGTCGATGACGCGGAAACGCTCCGGCTGCGCAGCGGCACGTGCGCGATACGTCGCGCGCACGCGCTCGAAGAACTCGTCGCGCTCGGATTCAATGCGGTCGGGCGTCAGGTCGCGGCCGCGCACGCGCTCGCGGCCGCGGGCGACGTCGACGTCGAGCAGCAGGGTCAGCCCCGGCTGCAGGCCCACCACCCGGCGCTCGAGTTCGGCGATCCAGGCGACGTCGAGCCCGCGGCCGCCGCCCTGGTAGGCGTAGCTGGAATCGGTGAAGCGGTCGCACAGCACCCAGGCGCCGCGTTCGAGTGCGGGCAGGATCGTCTCGCGCACGTGCTGCGCACGGGCGGCGAACATCAGCAGCAGTTCGGTATCGGGCGACGGCGGCTCGTGCGAAGGATCGAGCAGCAGGCCGCGGATCATCTCCGCCAGCGGCGTGCCGCCGGGCTCGCGCGTGTTGACCACCTCGTCGCCGCCCTCGTGCAGCGCCTCGCGCAGGGCATCGAGCACCGTGGTCTTGCCGGCGCCCTCGCCGCCCTCCAGCGAGACGAAGCGCGGATGGGAAGGCAGTGCGTTCGTCGTGCCGCTCATTTGGGACCGAACCGTTCGCGGTAGCGGCGCACGTACTCGCGCACCGCGGCGTTGTGCTCGTCAAGCGTGCGCGAGAACACGTGCCGGCCGCTGCCGTCGCCGACCGCGACGAAATACAGCGCGTCGCCGTCGGCCGGGTTGGTCGCGGCGCGGATCGCGTCGACGCCGACCATCGCGATCGGCGTCGGCGGCAGGCCGTCGCGGGTGTAGGTGTTGTACGGCGTGTCGGCCAGCAGGTCGGCGCGGCGGATGTTGCCGGCATAGCTGCTGCCCATGCCGTAGATCACGGTCGGGTCGGTCTGCAGCCGCATGCCCAGCTTCAGCCGGCGCACGAACACGCCGCCGATCTGCGGGCGCTCCTCGGCGATGCCGGTTTCCTTCTCGATGACCGAGGCCAGCACCAGCGCCTCGTCCGCCGTCTTCAGCGGCAGATCGGCGGCTCGCGACTCCCATGCCGCCTGCAGCGTGCGGTCCAGCGCCTGGTTGGCGCGGCGCAGGATGTCGAGGTCGCTGTCGCCGCGCGTGTAGACATAGGTTTCCGGCAGGAAGCGGCCTTCCGGATGCACGCCGGCGTGGCCGAGCCTGTCCATCAGCGCGGCATCGTCGAGTTCGCCGACGGTCTGCACCAGCGGCGTTGCCTTCGCCAACGCCGCGCGCAGTTCGCGGATGTTCCAGCCTTCGACGATGGTGAAGCGGTAGCTGACGATGCGGCCGTCGCGCATGCGCTCGAGCAGGATGCGGGGCGTCAGTCCGGGTTCGAGCGCGTACTCGCCGACCTGGACGCGGCCGATGGCGCCCAGCTGTTTGGCCAGCGCCTGCCACTCCAGCTCGTGCCCGTCGCGCACGCCGGCTTCGCGCAGCTTCGACAGCACGCGCTTGAACGAATCGCCGCGTTCGACCAGCAGCGTGCCGCCGGCCTCCAGGCCCGCCAGCGGCGCGTCGGCGAAGCCCGTGTAGCGGTCGTACAGCCAGTACGCGGCGCCGCCGGCCAGCAGCGCCGACAGCACGAAGAACAGGCCGAGGCCGCGCCAGCGCCTGCCGCTAGCGGCCATGCGTCGGCTCCATCGAAAGGGAACGGATCGTCATCGGCTCAGGATACCTTGGGAACGCCATCGGCAAGCCTGTTCTTGCCCGTCATTCCCGCGAAGGCGGGAATCCAGTGTCTTCAGGCTCTTGAAAGCCAACGACGCTGGATCCCCGCCGTCGCGGGGATGACGACGCTTGCTCAGGAGCTCCATTGCCGCCCTCGCCCGCCGGAAACAGCGCCTGGAGCATGCCGCGCGCCTTGGCCCGGGTTTCGTCGAGTTCGCGCTGCGGATCGGAGTCGGCGACGATGCCGGCGCCGGTGCGGAAGCGCACCTGCGCGCCCTCGACCTCGGCGCTGCGGATCAGGATGTTGAGATCGAGGTCGCCGTCGCGATTGAGCCAGCCCATCGCGCCGGTATAGGCGCCGCGGCCGCTGCGCTCGAGTTCGGCGATGATCTGCATGCAGCGCACCTTCGGGCAGCCGGTGATGGTGCCGCCGGGGAACACCGCCGCGATCACCTCGCCGGGGGTCGCGTCCGCGCGCAGGCGTCCGCGCACGTTGCTGACGATGTGGTGCACGTGGGCGTAGCTTTCGATCGTCATCAGTTCGTCGACCTCGACGCTTCCGGGCGTGCAGACGCGACCAACGTCGTTGCGTTCGAGGTCGACCAGCATCACGTGCTCGGCACGTTCCTTGGGATGGCCGATCAGCTCGCGCATGCGCGCGGCATCGTCGTCGCCGGGGAAACGCGGGCGAGTGCCGGCGATCGGGCGCGTTTCGACCACCTCGCCGCGCACCGACACCAGCCGCTCCGGCGAGGCGCTGACCACGGCCCAGTCGCCGCCCGTGAACAGTCCCGCGAACGGCGCGGGATTGGCCTCGCGCAGGCGCGCGTACAGGGCCGCGGGATCGGGCGCGCGCTCGAAGCGCGCGCGCCAGCCACGCGACAGGTTCGCCTGGAACACGTCGCCGGCGACGAGGTAGTCGAGGATGCGCGCGACGCTTTCGACGAACGCTTCGGGGGCATCTTCGTCCAGCGCCTGCGGCGGGCGCCAGGACGCGAGTTCCGGCAGGCGTTGCGCCACGTCGAGGTCGGACGCGATCGCGTCGAGCAGAACGTCGTGACCGGTCTCGGCGACGGCGATGCATTCCCCGCTCGCATGGTCGCGCAGAATCGCGGCGGGACAGCGCCGGGCGCGCGCGACCGGGACGCGTCCTTCCGCGTCAGGGAGCCGCAGCACCGGTTCGACCTGCGCGGCCAGTTCGTAGCCGAGCAACAGCGCCCAGCCGCCGCGGAACGGCCAGCGCGGTTCCTCGCGCGGCAGGCGGATGTCGCGCCAGGCCGCGTCGAGCGCGTCGAGGAATCCGCCTTCGAGAGCCTCGCCCGCGGCATTGCGCGTGACGCCGTCGCGGCCGAGTTCGAGCGCTTCGCCATTGGCGGCGAGCAGCAGGTCCCAGCGTGCGTGCGCGGTGCCGTGGGCGACCGACTGCAGCAGCAAGGGGTAGCGTGCGGGGGCTACCCGGTGCAGTGCGAGGAGGTCGGTGTCGGGGGGCAGGGGGCGAGTGATCAGCACTTGGCGTTCCCGGCTCCCGGCCCGTTGGGACTGGATGTTCGTATCACATAAGAGCAAGAGCTTCCGCCTGCGGCGGGTTCATTTCTTTTGATAAGCGTCAAAAGAAACGAACCAAAGAAAAACGCTTTCCCCGACAAGGCAAATCCGCGGACTGGGAGTGTGAGGGGATTTTCCGACACGGCATCCATGCCGTGGCGGAAAACGCCGCACATCCCTGTGCGGCGCCCTACGGGTCTGGAGACCATCTGGCGCTCACAGATTCTTAGAAGCACGGAGCTTTTGCTTCTGAAAATGGTTCGGCAGCCTTGCCAACAGGAGACCCGGAGGGCGGCGCGCATGGATGCGCGCCGTTTTTCGCCACGGCAGGGATGCCGTGTCGAAAAATCCCGTCGCACTTGCCGACGGCAGGTTAGCTTCGTCGGGGAAGGCCTTTTTCT
>Ga0160439_1000173_pt1 | contig 47960 bp, 42 predicted proteins | sample HID1975M_E0MG_FD_108201 | JGI IMG/M metagenome (GOLD analysis project Ga0160439, IMG submission 108201) | Enriched soil microbial communities from UW Madison campus, WI, USA - HID1975M_E0 MG | ecosystem: Environmental > Terrestrial > Soil > Unclassified | place: USA: Madison, Wisconsin... | reverse complement strand
GCGCTGGCCTGGAACCACGACACCGCGACGCTCGCACGTCAGCACAACGACGCGAACGTCGTGTCCATCGGCGCCCGCCAGCACTCCGTCGACGAGGCCACCGCGCTGGTCGACGCGTTCCTGGCCGAGCCGTTCAGCCAGGGCGCCCGCCACCAGCGCCGCATCGACCTGATGACGGCGTACGAGGCGACGCGCTGACTCAGAACACCCAGCTGCAGACCGGGGCGACGGGCCACCCGAACGCGGTCGCGGCATCTTTCGCGGCGCCCGTTGTCCGTTCGACGACGAGGCCGGCGGCGGTCAGCGCCGCGAGCGAGCGGCCGCCCAGGTAGGCGGCGCCCAGCTCGCGGACGTCGAGCGCGAGGTCGGCGTCGTCGTCGGTCGGGCGCACGTGCGCGGGGTACGAGCCGTCGACGGCGTCGCCGGTCTTCAGGCGCCAGCGCCGGGCGTTCGACGGCAGGAGCGCGTCGGTCACGTCGAGGACGACGTCGAGCGGCGCCGAGTAGCGCCGCTGCGACAGGGCCGCGGGGACGTCGAGGATCCGGACCCACATGTTGTCGGAGACGCGTGGCGTCGTGGCGCGCACGTCGACGAGGAGCTGCAGGAGCGTGTCGTCGGGTGCGAGCTGCCCCGACGTGACCTCGCTGGTCAGGTCCAGGTCGAGCAGGAACGACCAGAGGCGGTGCGTCGCGGCGGCATCGACGGCGACGGCCTCCCGCAGGGCGACGGTGTACCGCGGGCCGGCGTCCGCCCAGACGTCCTTGCGGCGCAGCAGCGCGTAGCCGCGCGCCTCGCCCGACGCGTCGTGCACGGTGGCGATGCGCATCGGCTCGCCGCCGTCGCGCCACGCGGGCGGGTCGACGACGGGCCGCATGCGCAGCTTGTCGGTGTCGCGCGTGATCCAACCCGGTCGGCCGGCACCGGCAGCGCGGTGCAGCCGGGCGACGAGCTCCTCGTGGCGCTCGCGGTCGAGCGTGTCGATACGCACCGTGAGGTCGGCGGAGCCGGGCACGTCTCGCAGCGCGGCGCGCCGGGGGAGCGTCAGACGCAGGTTCTGCGCGGCGCACCCGTACCCGAACCGCCCGTAGATGACGGGCTCCGACGCCGTCAGGGCTGAGACGACCTCGCCGCGTGCGAGCGATCGCTCGAAGTGGTCGGCGATCATCGCGCTCAGCAGCCCGCGCCGACGTTCGTCGGGCCGCACGCACACCCACGTCAGACCGGAGCACGCCACCGAACCGCCGGGCGTGGGCAGTGTGAACTGGTACGACGCGTGCACGGCCGCCAGCCGGCCGTCGGGTCGCTCGACGGCCCTGGCCCGGTCCCACTCGAAGGGGAGCGGGACCAGCGCCCGCGTCTCGGGCGCCGTCGTCATGGCGAACGCGAGCTCGTCGACGTCCTCGAGCTCACCGCCGCGCGACTCGGGGACAGGAGCCAGCCGATAACCGTCGGGGAGAGTACTCATGCACTCATCGTGCCCAAGGCGCTCGGCCGCGACCAGCGTTTACTCGTCGTCGGGGAACCAGATCGCGGCGCGCAGCCGGACGCGGTGGCCGTCGGCCGTCATCGGAGTCCGCTCGGCCACCAGCTGCTCCAGCGCCCGCGCCAGGTGCCGCGCCGGGGGAGCGCCCGCCGCGTTGACGACCCGCCACCACGGCACGCCGCTGCCGGCGCGTGCCATGACCTGACCGACCTGCCGAGGGCCGCCGCGAGCTGCCTCGCCCCGCGCGACGAAGTCGTCGGACACCACCTCCGCGACCGTCCCGTAGGTCATGGCCCGGCCCGCGGGGATCGCGGCGACGAGGTCGAGCACGGCCTCGACGTAGTCGTCGTCCACCCCTACTCCGCCAGGAGCTGCGCGATCGCCGGCAGGGTGCGCGGGTCGCCCTGCACGAGCATCGTGGTGACGGCCGTCGCGCGCCACGCCGGGAGCTGGGCGCGGATGTCGTCGGCCGTCCCGACGAGGGCGACGTCGCGGATCAGCTCGATCGGCACCGCCGCCGCAGCGCGCGCCTTGTCGCCCGCCAGGTAGTGCGCCTGGATCTCGTCGCACGCCTCGGCGTAGCCCAGCCGGTCCAGCACGTTGCGGTGGAAGTTCGCGCCCTTGGCGCCCATGCCGCCGGCGTAGAGCGCGACGAAGGGCCGGATGGTGTCGGCGGCGCTCGCGACGTCGTCGCCCAAGACTATCGGCACGGGGCAGACGACCTCGAACTGCGCGGGGTCGCGCAGACCGGCGGCGCGTGCCGCGAAGCCGTCGGCGAGCAGCTGGCGGTACTCGTCGTCCATGCGCGGCGAGTAGAACATCGGCAGCCATCCGTCCGCGATCTCCGCGGTCATCGTGATGTTCTTGGGGCCCTCGGCGGCCAGGTGGATGGGCAGGTCGGCGCGCAGCGGGTGGACCGTGGAGCGCAGCGGCTTGCCGAGCCCGGTGCCGCCGTCCAGCGGGAGCCGGTAGAAGTCGCCGGCGTGGGTGACGGGTGCCTCGCGGCGCAGCACGTCGCGCACGATCGACACGTACTCGCGCGTGCGGGCCAGGGGGCGCGGGTACGGCTGGCCGTACCAGCCCTCGACGACCTGCGGGCCCGAGGCGCCCAGGCCCAGCACGAACCTGCCGCCGGAGAGGTGGTCGAGCGTGAGTGCGGCCATCGCCGCGGCGGTGGGCGTGCGGGCGGAGAGCTGGGCGATGGCGGTGCCGAGGCGGACGGACGACGTGCGCGAGCCCCACCACGCCAGCGGGGTCAGCGCGTCGGACCCGTACGCCTCGGCGGTCCAGACGGAGTCCGCGCCCAGCGCCTCGCACGCGAGCACCGTCTCCTGCGCGCCGGGCGGCGGGCCGGCCGACCAGTACCCCATGTAGTAGCCCCAGCGCACGACGACCTCCGATCCGACGCGTCGGCGGCGACGCGAGCGGCCAGGCTACCCGCGCGCACCGACGCTCTACCTGCGACCGGCGCGGCGGTCGTCGCAGCGACCGGTACCGGCTATGCGCGGGCCCGGTCGGCGAGGGTGTTGAGCAGCGCTGCGGCTGTCGCGGCGTCGTCGACGGTCACGACCGCCACGCGCTCACCGGTGCGCCGCACCTCGAGCGCCTCACCCTTGCGCAGCACGACACCGATGCGCCCGCCGCGCCCGACGCGGTAGCCCCAGCCGCCGTAGTCGCGCACCGGGACGACGGTCGTGGCCCGTGCGGCGACGACCTCGTCGAGCGGGACCTCCAGCCGGGGCCATCCCAGCAGACCCTTCGCCACGAGCCCACGGTCGTCGACGGTCACGTCGAACACGGCCATGGTCGCGATCAGCGCGACGATGGCCACGGTGAGCAGGCCCAGCGCCCAGACCCGGGTGACGACCGTGACGGCGAGCACCGTGACGGCCGCGACGGCCGCGACGACGACCATGCTGCGTGACGTCGCGGTGCGCTGCCAGACCGCTCGCTCGGAGCCGCTCAGGGCGAGCCGCGGCGCGTGCGGGTCGATCGGTGCGGTGGCGGGCCGTTCCGGGTCGCCGGGGCTGACGGCGGCGGCGAGGGCTCCGCACACGACGCCCGCCAGCGCGGCGACCAGGATGGTCGTGGCGAGGCCGGGAGCGTCGTGCGCGTCGGCGAGGCCACGCTGACCGGCGAGCCCACCGAGCAGGATCCCGCCGAGGAACACCGCGAGGCCCACGCTCGTGCCCGCGGCGATCCGTCGCGTCGCGGCGGATCGTCCGGCCCAGAACGACAGCGCCCAGAACCCGACCGACGTGAGCAGGCCGACGACGGCCATCGGCAGGATCGCCGACGTCAGCCCGCCGAACCCGTCGGGCCCGTGCGCGCCCCAGTGGACGGCCACCGGGTCGGGCAGGTCGTCGGCCCAGCTCGCGGCGACGAGCGTCGCGCCGGCCAGGACCGCGACGGGCACGACCAACGTGAGGATGGTCGTCGACCGCCGGAACGGGACGGTCGTCGTCGGGGTGGTCATCGCAGGGCCTCCTTGAGCAGGGCCACGGCGGTGGCCGGGGGGACGTCGAGGTCGCGCGCGGCCGCGACGACCGCCGCGATCGCCCGGTGCAGGGGTGCGTGGTCGGGCGCGTGCGCGACGACGGCACCGCGGCCGCGGCGCAGCTCGATGACGCCGTCGTCGCGCAGGTCCTGGTAGGCGTGCAGGACGGTGTGCAGGTTGACGTCGAGCGACGCGGCCAGGTCCCGCGCCGACGGCAGGCGCGTCCCGACGGGCAGGTCGCCGCGGGCGACCAGCGCACGGACCTGCTGGCCGACCTGCTCGAAGAGCGGCTCGGCCGACGAGGGATCGATCCGGATCAGCACACGCCAACCCTACTTGTTATCCCTCAACTAGAACAACGATCCAGGAGTGTGCGAAGGCGAGACAGACCTGTGCGGGTGAGACAGACCCTTGTACAGGTCGATCTCGCCCCCACAGGTCTGTCTCGAGAGCGAGTGCCTGCACCGCGCGGGAGCCACGGGCGGGAGGCGGTGCGGCGGCAGGCGCCGGGCGCGGTGGGTCAGATGTAGATCGCCGGGTCGTCGATCTCGGCGTCGAACGGGGCGACGGACGGACGCAGGCGGATCTTGGCCGGGACGCCCACCGCGATGCCGTCCGGCGGGACGTCGTGGATGACGACGGCGTTCGCGCCGATCTGCGCGCCGGGCCCGATCCATACCGGGCCCAGGATCTTGGCGCCCGCCCCGACGACGACACCGTCGCCGAGGGTGGGGTGCCGCTTGCCGTGCCGCATGGACTTGCCGCCCAGCGTGGAACCGTGGAACAGCACGACGTCGTCGCCGACCTCGGCGGTCTCACCGATCACGACGCCCATGCCGTGATCGATGAACAGCCGGCGGCCCAACCGGGCGCCGGGGTGGATCTCGATCCCCGTCAGTCCGCGCACGAACTGCGAGAGCAGGCGCGCGGGCAGGCGGAGCGACGGGTTGCGCCACATGCGGTGCGCCAGCCGGTAGGTCCACACGGCGTGCACGCCCGGGTACGCCAGGGCGACCTCGATCAGCGAACGCGCCGCGGGGTCGCGGTGGCGGGCTGCGTCGAGGTCCTCCCGGAGCGTGGCCAGGAAGTGCTTCGGGTCCGACATGGGGGGTCTCGGTTCTGTGCGCGTCGAACGGGGGGGCGGGCTCCCGGGCCCGCGGCGGTCACCGCGGGCCCGGGGACCGGATCAGTCGAGCAGGTCCGCGTAGAGGACGGTCGACAGGTAGCGCTCACCGAACGACGGGATGATCGCGACGATGAGCTTGCCCGCGTTCTCGGGACGCTCGGCCAGCTGCTTGGCGGCGTACAGCGCGGCACCCGACGAGATGCCGACGAGCAGGCCCTCCTCGGCGGCGGCGCGACGCGCGTACGTCACGGCCGTCTCGGCGTCGACGTCGATGATCTCGTCGTAGACCGTGGTGTCGAGGATCTCGGGCACGAAGTTGGCGCCGATGCCCTGGATCTTGTGCGGGCCGGGCTGGCCGCCGTTGAGGATGGGCGACTCGGCGGGCTCGACGCCGACGATCTGCACGCCGGGCTTGCGCTCCTTGAGCACCTGGCCGACACCGGTGATGGTGCCGCCCGTGCCGATGCCGGCGACCAGGATGTCGATCTCGCCGTCGGTGTCGGCCCAGATCTCCTCGGCCGTGGTCTTGCGGTGGATGGCCGGGTTGGCGGCATTGGCGAACTGGCGGGCCAGGATGGCGCCCGGACGCTCGGCGACGATCTCGTCGGCGCGGTTGACCGCACCCTTCATGCCCTCGGACGCGGGCGTCAGGATGAGCTCGGCACCGAACGCGCGCAGCAGCGCCCGGCGCTCCTTGGACATGCTCTCGGGCATCGTCAGCACGACGTCGTAGCCGCGGGCGGCGCCGACGAAGGCCAGGGCGATGCCGGTGTTGCCCGACGTCGCCTCGACGATCGTGCCGCCGGGCTTGAGGTCGCCGGACTCCTCGGCGGCGTCGATGATCGCGACACCGATGCGGTCCTTGACCGAGTTGGCCGGGTTGTAGAACTCGAGCTTGCCGACGACCGTCGCGCCGGCGCCGTCGGTGATCTTGTTGATGCGGACCAGCGGGGTGTTGCCGATGAGCGCCGTCGCGTCGTCGTAGATGCGTGCCATGGTTCCTCTTCGGTCGAGCCGGCGTCAGCTGACGACGGCGGTGGGGGTGTGCCTGATAGGGCGGAGGTTCGATGAGGCAGCGTGACCGTGTCCGGGTCGGTGTCGGAGTCGGTGTCCGTGCCGTGGTGCTCGGGGCGAGCGCTGGCGTGTCGAAGCCCGTGCCCGGGGCTTCGCTCAGCAGAGTGCGGCCAGCGCTCTACCGACAGCGACAACAGGCCGCGGCGACCGCGAAGGCGACGCACGAGCAGGAAGGGGCGCAGAACAGGCGCATCGCTCTTCCTTTCATCGGTCGTGCGTTCGGCATGACGCTATCGGCAACGCAGCCTGCCGCGCAAAGGTTCCCGGTGAGACGGTCGTCTCGTCAGGTGGATGGGAGTGCTGGGAGATGATCGGCGGATGACCGCCACGCTCGTCGCCCGCGGACTCGCCGCCGCCCACGCCGACCGCACGCTGTTCGCCGACCTGGACCTCGTGGTCGCGCCCGGCGACGTGGTGGGTCTCGTCGGCGTCAACGGCGCGGGCAAGTCGACGCTGCTGCGCCTGCTCGCGGGCGCCGACGAGCCGGCCGCCGGTCGTGTCACGTCGGCCCCCGCCGACGCCCTCGTCGGCTGGCTGCCGCAGGAGGTCGAGCGGGTGCCCGGTGAGACGCTCGCCGAGCACCTCGCCCGTCGGACCGGCGTGACGGGCGCGCAGGCCGCCCTGGACGCGGCGGCGCAGGCGCTCGCGGACTCCGCGCCCGGGGCCGACGACGAGTACGCGGCGGCCTTCGAGCGGTGGATGGCGATCGGCGCCGCCGACCTGGAGGAGCGCACGGGCCAGGTGCTGGCCGACCTGGGGCTCGAGGTCGGCATCGAGCACCCGATGACGGCCCTGTCGGGCGGACAGGCGGCGTGCGTCGGGCTGGCGGCGCTGCTGCTGTCCCGGTTCGACGTGCTCCTGCTCGACGAGCCGACCAACGACCTGGACCTCGACGGGCTCGAGCGGTTGGAGCGGTTCGTCGCCGACCAGCGCGCGGGGATCGTCGTCGTCTCCCACGACCGCGAGTTCCTGGCCCGCTGCGTGACCACCGTCGTCGAGCTGGACCTCGCCCAGGAGCAGGTGGGCGTCTACCGCGGCAGCTACGACGCCTACCTCGAGGAGCGCGCGACGGCGCGCCGGCACGCGCGGGAGGCGTACGACGAGTACGCCGACCGCCGCTCCTCGCTCGAGGAGCGGGCTCGCACGCAGCGCGGCTGGATGGACAAGGGCGTGCGCAACTCGGTGCGCAAGGCGACCGACCCGGACAAGATCCTGCGGGCGGCACGCCGCGAGGGCTCGGAGAAGCAGGCCGCCAAGGCGCGTCAGACCGAGCGGATGATCGAGCGGCTCGAGGAGGTCGCCGAGCCCCGCAAGGAGTGGGAGCTCCAGTACTCGATCGCGGCGGCGCCGCGGGGGAGCTCGGTGGTCGCCACGCTGCGCGGGGCCGTCGTGCGGCTCGGCGACTTCACGTTCGGGCCCATCGACTGCCAGGTCGACGCGGGCGACCGCATCGCCGTCGTCGGGGCGAACGGAGCGGGCAAGTCGACGTTGTTGGGTGCGCTGCTCGGACGGCTGCCGCTCGACGAGGGAACGTCGTCGCTGGGAGCGAGCGTCGCGATCGGCGAGGTGGACCAGGCGCGGGCCGCGCTGGGGGCCGACGACGTGCCGTTGGCGGACGCGTTCGCGGCGCACGTCCCGGACTGGCCGACCGGTGAGGTCCGCACGCTGCTCGCGAAGTTCGGCCTGCGTGCTGCGCACGTCCTGCGTCCGACGTCGTCGCTCTCACCTGGCGAACGCACGCGTGCCGCCCTGGCCCTGCTGCAGGCCAGGGGGGTGAACCTGCTGGTCCTGGACGAGCCGACCAACCACCTGGACCTGCCCGCGATCGAGCAGCTCGAGTCGGCGCTCGAGCAGTACACCGGGACGCTCTTGCTGGTCACCCACGACCGGCGCATGCTGGACGCCGTGCGCGTCACCCGACGGTGGGAGGTCGCGGACGGGCGGTTGCGCGAGGACTGAGGCAGACCGGCTCCGGCAGGACCACGACAAGGCCGTCAGATCGGACGACCTCCAACCCTCAGGACCGTGCTCTCGGCAACCGATGGAGACGGGGGACGCGCAGCGCCGGCGTCCTCGCACCTGCTCGTCGATCCGGAGTGACGCCATGAACCACCGCCTGTCCGCCCGAGCCGCACGTCACCTCGGAACGGTGGTGGCCGCGGCAGTCGTGCTCGCGGGCGTCGTCGCGAGCCCCGCCAACGCCGCCACGGCATCGCCGACGCCGTCGTCGAGCGCGTCGGCCACCCCGACCCCGACGCCGAAGCCCACCGTGACGCCGACTGCGACGCCCAAGCCCACGGCGTCGCCGACTACGACGCCCAAGCCCACGGCGACCCCGACGCCGACACCCAAGCCGACGGCGACCCCGACGCCGACACCCAAGCCGACGGCGCCCCCGACGCCGACACCCAAGCCGACGCCGACCCCGACGCCCACCCCGAAGCCGGTCGTGATCCCCAAGAAGCTCACGAAGGGCACGACGAAGGGCGGCACGACGGTCGTCCTGCCGCTGGTGGCGAAGACGTTCGCGATCACGTCGGGCTACGGCGCGCGCTGCATCCCGGTCAAGGGCGGCTCGACGTTCCACTACGGCCTGGACATGTCGGAGCCGGACGGCACGCCGATCTACGCGGTCGCCACGGGCAAGGTGACCTCGGTGCACTACCCGAGCGGCGGGACGGCCGGCTACATCTCGGTCCGCAGCGTCATCGACGGCCAGGTCACCTACCTCGCCTACATCCACATGTGGAACCCGGGCAAGTACGTGAAGCTGGGCCAGAACGTGTCGGTGGGTCAGCACATCGCCGACGTCGGCGCATCGGGTCCGGCGTCGGGTCCGCACCTGCACCTCGAGGTGTGGAAGAACGCGTTCTACGGCTCGGGGACGTCGGTGAACCCGGCGACGTGGCTGACTGCGCAGGGCCTGCCCGTCGTCTCGCTGGCCAAGGCGAGCTACGCCAAGGCCGCGCCGAAGACGTGCACGTACTACCCGACGGCCAACCTGCGCCTGCGTGCCGGTGCATCGACGTCGACGAAGATCATCAAGACCCTCCCGGCCAACACGAAGCTCACCAACAAGCCGGGTGTGAAGGTCAACGGGTTCATCCCTGTCTCGGCCACGATCAACGGCAAGACGCTGACGGGCTGGGTCTCGGCGTCGTACATCAGCCAGTACAAGACCTACTCGGTCGGCAAGACGACGTCGCTGCGGCAGAAGGCGACCTCGTCGTCCCACAAGATCCTCACGGCGAAGAAGGGACGGTCGCTGACGGTCATCACGCACGGCACGAAGTGGTCCAAGGTGCGCGTGTACGGGTACGCCGGCTACCTGCCGACGAAGTACGTCCGCAACGGCTACTGACGGGTGCCCGTCAGGCGGAGTGGTTCACGCTCGGGCGGATGTCCGCGTCCTCGGTGAGCACGTCCGCGACGAGCTGTGCGAGCGCGACGCCGTCGGCGGTCCGCACGAGGTAGAAGCCGCCGAGCTGCTCGGCGGTCTCCGCGAACGGGCCGTCGGTGGGCGCCGCCGGGCGGCCGGCTGAGCGACGCACCACGCGTGCGGTCGCGGCGTACTCGAGCTGCTCGCTCGCGAGGATCTCGTGGCCGTCGGCGGCGCACCGGGCGACGAAGGTCCGGTGGCTGGCGTCGAGCGCCTCGAGGGCAGGGCCGTCGAGGGCCTTCCAGGATGCCTCGTCGCCGTACAGCAGCACGGTCCAGGTGGTCGTCGTGCTCATCGTGGTCCCCTCTCGTCCGGCCATCCGATCGTGGCCGCTGCGTGCGTGACGCGCCAGGGCGTGGGGGATCGACAGGTCAGTCGCGCGCTGCGACCGGGACGACGACCAGCGCGACGACGGCCACGACCGCGCCCAGCGCCGTGCCGACGACGCGGTCGACCGCGAGGGTCGTCGGGTCGGAGATCCCGCCCAGCGACGTCATGAGGAGCGCCATGGGCGTGATGGTCAGCATCGCCAGGCCGTAGTGGCGCATGACGACGATCTCGGTGACCAGCTGGAGCACGACGACGAGCGCGGCGACGGCCGCGAACGGCAGGTGCGCCTCGAGCAGCGGCCACGCGAGCAGCGCACCGACCGCGGTCCCGGCCGCGCGCTGCAGCCCGCGCGTCACGCTGTGCGCGGTGGACGTGCCTTGCAGCGTGGCCGTCGAGCCCATCACGGCCCACGCGCCGTGGTGCGAGCCGGTCGCGGCGGCGAGCCCGCCGGAGACGAGGCCGGCCCCCAGCACCCGGGCGAGGCCGCGGCGGTCGGTGCGGGGCAGCTCGACGCGCAGGGTGTCGCGGACCGTGCGACGGGCCGGCAGGGGCGCGGGGATGCGGCCGAGCGTCGTCTCGAGCTCGGCGACGAGCGCGACCAGGGGAGCGGTGGCACGGGTGCCGCGGGCGTGCGAGGCGTCGTCGGCCAGGACGTCGCGGGCGCGGTCGACGAGCTCGCTCGCGCGTGGGCTGCCGACGTCGACCGCGCGTGCTGCTCGTCGGACGGCGACCCGCGCGGGGCCGGCGGGGTAGAGCAGCCAGCCCGAGCAGCACACGGCCCACGCGAGGGCGGCGCCGACGGCAGCGGCCAGCGCGCGGTCCGGGACGTCGCCCAGACCGGGGCTGCCCGCGAATCCGGCGCCGACCGCGAACACGACGATCGTCGCGCCCGGTGCGCCGGTGCCGAGCACCGCGCACAGGAACGTCGCGCCCGTCGCGACCAGCGCGGCGAGCACCCCGATGCCCGCTCCGCCGACGCCCTCGGCCGCCGCCACGGTGCTCAGCGTGATGACGGCGACCAGGACGAGCCCCATCGTCGCGAGGAGTCCGGCCCGGCGGCGGTAGGGCTCCCATCGCCCGTAGAGCGAGGTGAGGGCGCCGAGCGAGGCGAAGCCCGACAGCTCGCGGTGACCGACGGCGACGCAGGCGAGGATCGCGAGGGCCACGGCGGCGGCGCACCGGGCGGCGGCGGCCAGCGTCGTGTCGGCGCGTGCGGGGCGCAGCGCGTCGCGCAGGTGGGCGGGATCGAGCACCGCGCGGGCAGCGCCGGCGTACGGGGCGAGGGTGGTGGTCATCGGGTCTGATGATAGTTCACGGGTAAACTATCGGTGAAGTAGCATCCGTCACATGGACGTGGTCGACAGGGCTCGGGCGCAGTGGGCGCAGCAGCGGCCCGACGTGGACACCACCGGTATGGCCGTCGTCGCGCGCGTGCTGCGCGTCGCCGCACTGGTGGGCAAGCTGCAGGACGCCGGGCTGGCCAGGCACGGCCTGACGACGGGGGAGTTCGAGGTGCTCGCCGCGCTGCGCCGGGCCGACCGGCCCCTGCGCGCCAGTGAGGTCGGGACCCTGACCTCCAGCCCCGGTGCGACGGTGACCAAGCGCCTGGACCGGCTCGACGCGAGCGGGCTCGTGGAGCGCCGTACGCACGAGCGCGATCGTCGCGGCGTGCTGGTCACGCTGTCCGACGAGGGCCGCGCGGTCATCGACGAGGTCCTGCCGGAGCACGCCGCGCGCGAGCGCGCGCTGCTCGGGGACCTCGACGACGACGAGCGCGATCGTCTCGCGGGCCTGCTCGCGCGGGTGCTGGCCGTCGCCGAGGACGGCGTCCCTGACTGACCGCGCCGCCGAACCGTCCGGGTCAGGACCGGCGGCGTCGGATCAGCAGTGCGGCCGCGCCGAGGACCAGGAGCACGCCCGCGGCCCAGGCCACGGGGGCGACCGACGCACCCGTGGTCGCGAGATCGCCGGGGGTCGGGGAGGGCGTGGCCGTCGGAGCGGGCGACGAGGTCGGCGACGGGGTCGGCGAGGCGGTGGGCGTCGGGGTGGGCGTGACGGTCGGCGTCGGCGTCGGCGGGACGACCGGCGGCAGCACCCGGATCGTCACGGTCGCGCTGTCGCAGAGGACAGGTGTGCCGTCGTCGCAGACGATGACCTCGAACGTGTCCGTCCCGACGAAGCCCGGGTCCGGCGTGTACGTGTACGTGCCGTCGGGCCGGACCGTCGCCGAGCCGTGCGCCGGGTCGCCGGCCGCCGTGACCGTCAGCGTCTGCCCGGCGTCCGGGTCCGACACCTCGACGGTCCCGGACACGGGGACGCCCTCGTGGGTCGTGACGGTGTCGTCCTGCGCGACCGGCGGCTGGTTCGTCGGCGGCGCGACGGTCACCGTCACGGTGGCGCTCGCGCAGATCGTCGGGTCCTGCGGGGAGCAGATCTGGTAGTCGAACGTGTCGACGCCCTCGAAGCCGTCGTCGGGCGTGTACGTGACCTCGCCGTCGCTCCCGACGCTCACCGTGCCGTGATCCGGCTGGGTCGTGATCACGGGCGCGCTGACCGTGCCGCGGTCGTTGTCTCGGACGGGGATCGTCACCGGCGTGCCGGGCGGTGTGCTCGCTGCGTCGTCGCGCGCCACGGGCAGCACGTGGACCGTCACGGTGCCGGTGTCGCACCGGCTGGGGATGCCGTTGTCGCAGACCTGGTAGGTGAACGTGTCCGTGCCGGTGAAACCGCGCTCGGGCAGGTACACGCTGACACCGTCCGGCCGGACGACGGCCCGGCCGTGCGTCGGACCGTCGACGATCGAGTAGGTGAGCTGCTGGTTCTCGTCCGGGTCGGTCGCCTGCAGCACGCCGTTGACGGGGATGTCGACCTTCGTCGTCACGGTCGCGTCCGGCGCGACGGGAGGGTTGTTGTCCGGGATGACCGGGATGACGATCGTGCGGACTGTCGCGGACGGCGAGCGGCCGTCGTTGTTGGCCGGCTCGGGGTCGGACGTCGAGGTGGTGCCGGACACCGTGTCGGTGAGGATGCCTGTGGCGGGCGCGGTGCCGCTGACGGTCAGCGTCTCGGAATCGCCGGCGGCCAGCGTGCCCAGCTCCCACGTGACGTCGCTCGCGCCGACGACCCCCGGTGCCGAGGCCACGGGGTCGACGAGGTTGGCCGGGTAGGCGTCCGTGACGACGACGTCGTCGGCGTCGTCGGGCCCGTCGTTGCTGACGGTGATCGTGTACGTGATCGGGTCGCCCGGGCGCACGAACGCCGGCCCGGTCTTGGCGACCACCAGGTCGGCGGACGGGTCGGTCGGCACGGGCGGCGTCGCGCAGGACTCCGGCGCGTACCCGTCGTCGGGCGGCGTCACCGTGCCCGCGACCGTGTTGACGACGCCGCCGGTGCTGAGGTCGAAGATCGGCCCCGTCGGCGTCGTGTCGTCCACGACGATCGGCTCGGCCGACGAGCCGCCGGTGAAGTCGCCCTGGTTCTCGGTGTTCCCGGTGAAGCGGTACTGACCGAACCCGGTGACGTCGCCGTCGTTGCGCAGCCCCGCGCCGGTCGTGATGCCCGGGGTGGTCTGCGACCAGTCGGCGTTGTTGGTGAGGTCGCCGGCGATCACCACGGACCCGGTGTTCGTGGCCGAGCCGTCGTTGATGATCGAGGACTCCGCGCGCAGCACGCAGGCGTTGGTCAACGTGGCGGGTGCGTTGATCTCGACCTCGCCGGTCGTGATGAGCACGCCGGTGTTGGCGACCGCGCCGTCCGATGCGAACGACCCTGCGATGCGCATCAGCCCCGCGTTGTCCACGGACGTGCCGGTGTTGAGGGCCAGGGACCGGAAGTTCGCGGTGCCCGCGTTCGAGAACGACGTGCCTGCCGACAGGGTTGCCTCGGAGTTGTCGTTCCAGATGCCGCCCGCGCGGTTCACCAGGACCGCCGCACCGTTCGTGTTGATCCCGGACGGGATGGCCACGGTCCCCGAGCTGTCCAGGACGAAGCCCGTGTTCGTGCTCAGGCCCGGCAGCGTCACGGCACCCTGGCTCAGGATGTGGCCGGCCGCGTTGTTGATGTATGCGGGCTGGAACGTCGCCCCGTCCTCGACGCAGACCACGGCGCCCTCGTCGAACGAGTTGAGCCCACCTGTGTACGTGCCGCCCGTGAGGAGCGCGACGTCACCGGCGTGCAGGCTCGCGGACGCGTCCGACGATGCGTTCAGCGTGATGGTGGGCGACGCGCACTCGGACGCGTAGTCCTTCGTCCGTGCGGCGGACGCCGGGGGAACGAGCCCGAGTGCGAGGAGGGCGGCGACGGCACCGATGGCGCCGGCCCGACGAATCAGCTGCTGCAACGTTCCCTCGCGTCTCTCGGCCCCTGCACGGTGAGACCTTACCGGTCCGAAACGGTCTTTCGGCGCGCTTCACCCTCGCTCGGTGGTGCTCGGGACAGGGGCGATGGGCGTTCGAGCGGTGCGCGCGGGAGCAGGCGACGGCCGGGCGGGACACGCCCGTCGGGAGGGTGCTTTCGGCGGCTGCGCGCGCCAAGATCGATTCATGGACGTTGCGAGCGTCGCCGGTCGGATCGGCCGGGCCGTCTCCGGGGCCGACGCGGCGGGGCGCACCGCCGCCTTCGTCTCGTCGTTGTCCGCGGGGATGACCTTCATGCCGGGCCTGCTCCCGCGCGACGGGGTGGACCAGGCGGTCGCGACGGGCCTCGTCACGGCCGCCGAGTACGGGCTGGTCGTCACGTCCCAGTCGGGCGCGGAGGCGATCGCGCGCCGCATCGTCGGGAACGACGCGACGGCGGCGGGTGCGGCCCGGCGCCTGGCCGTGCAGGCCGGCGTCGGCCTGGTGCTGGCGTCCGCGGGCGCCGTGCTCGAGCGGGCGACACCGCCGCGGCGCGGTGAACCGCTGCGGCGAGCGCTCCTGCGCACGGCGGGGCGGCGCGGGCTCCGCGTCGGTCTCTCGGGGGTCGCCGTGTCCGCGCTGGCATCGGCCGACGCCGCGATCGGGGACGACCCCCCCTGGCTCCGGCGCGCGTCGGGCAGCGCCGGGCTCGTGGCCGGGACGGCGCTCGCGGCCTGGCAGATCCACCGGTACCGGGCCGACGACCCCGCCGAGTCCGCCCGCCTCGCACCACCGTCGGACCCGCTCACGGGGCAGGTGGCCGAGCCGGCGGGGTCGCCCACGGCACCCGCCGTGCCGCCGGTGGCGAGGTCGCTGCTGGTGGGAGCCGCCGTCAACGTCGGCCTGCAGTCGTTCGCGGCCTTCGAGAGCTGGTTCGCGCACGTCGTGGGCACCCGCGTCCGGCGGGTCGCTCCCGGGGCAGGGTGGTTCGCCGGCGCCGTCGGGCACGCGGTGTCGCTCGGCGCGATCGGTGCCGGGGTGGCCGCCGGTGTCGAGTACGCGCTGCGGTCGGCCGAGGCGGGTGGTGCCGCGATCGACGCCGCGTACTCCAGCCCTCCCGGCTCCGCCACGGTCAGCGGCGGACCCCGTTCGTCGGTGCCGTGGCCCTCGCTGTCCCGAGAAGGGGTCCGGTTCGTCAACATGGCGCTGACCGCGGCGGAGATCGCAGAGGTCGTCGGCGTCCCCGAGGTGGACGTCAAGGACCCCGTGCGGGCCTTCGTCGGGCTGGCCAGCGCCCCGACCGTCGACGCCCGCGTCGACCTGCTCATGCGGGAGCTGGAGGACCTGGGTGCCTTCGAGCGCTCCGTCATCTGCGTGGTCTCGCCCACGGGCACCGGCTACGTCAACTACGTCGCGATCGAGACGCTCGAGCACCTGACCCGGGGCGACTGCGCGACGCTGGCGCTGCAGTACTCCTTGCGCCCGTCGTTCCTGTCCCTCGACCGCGTCGCGATGGGGCGCGAGCAGAACCGGGCGCTGTTCCACGCCCTGACCTGGCGCCTGCGCAGCATCCCCGAGCACTCGCGACCCCGATTGGTCGGCTTCGGCGAGTCGCTGGGCGCGCACACGCTGCAGGACGCGTTCCTGCACGAGGGGGTCGGCGGCCTGCACCGCGTCGACATGGACCGGGCGCTGTTCGTCGGGACCCCCGCCGGGAGCTCCTGGGCGAGCCGTTGGCGGCTCGAGCCGGAGAAGGTGGACCCGGACGGCGAGGTCGTCGAGGTGGCCGGCTGGTCCGCGTGGGCCGCGCAGGACGCGGTGGTCCGGGACCGGCAGCGCTACGTCCTGCTGTCCCACCTCGAGGACCCGATCACCCGGTTCGACGGCGCGCTCGCGATCCAGCAGCCGTCGTGGCTGGGGCCCGTGGACGAGCGCCCGCCGGGGGTCTCGCGCCTCGCGCACTGGTACCCGCTGGTCTCCTTCGTCCTGACCCTCGTGGACGTCACCAACGCCCTGAGCGCCGTGCCGGGGATCTTCGTCGCGCGCGGCCACGACTACCGGGCGGACCTGGCGCGCATGGTGGCCGCCGCCTACGGCCTCACGGTCGACGACGCCGAGCTCGCCCGGATCGAGGCGGCGCTGCGCGAGCGCGAGGCGCTCTGGGCGGAGCGCCGGCTGGTCGCGGAGCAGCTGCGCCGTGCGCGCGACGCCGTGCAGCGGGAGGTGGGCCGGTGGGGCCCGGGCGAACCCGACGTCCGCGCGGACGTCGGGTCGTGACGATCGGGGCGGTGACGCCCCGGGTGCTCAGGCGTCGGCCCGCGCCAGCAGCGTCGATCGCGAGCCCGTCACGATCGCGACCAGCAGCAGCCCGGCCGCCGCGTAGGCGATGCGCGCGTTCGTCACCTGCGCGAGCGCGCCCACCGCGATCCCGGTGATCGGGTTCATGCCCGGCAGGGCCATCGTCCAGGCGCCCATCACGCGCCCCCGCAGGGCGGGCTCGGTGCGGAGCTGGACCAGGGTGTTCGCGGCCGCGATCATCCAGATCGACACGAACCCGATGCCGGCCATGCCGGCGAACAGCAACGGCACCGCGGGCGCGAACGCGGTCAGGATCATCAGCGCGCCGGTCCCGCCGGCGAGCAGACCCACCTGCCGGCTCGTCGGCGCGTCCGTGCGCGCGGCCAGCAGGGCGCCGGGCACCGCACCCACGCCGAACACCGCGAGCAGGGCTCCGTACCCGCCGCTGCCCAGGTGGAACTCGTGCGTCGTCAGCACAGGCATCAGCACGCCGAAGTTGAAGATGATCCCGGACGCGGCGGCGATGAGCAGGCACGACCGGATCATCGGGATCGACCACGCGTAGCGCAGGCCCGCGCGCGCGGCGCCCTTCTCGCGCTGCCGCGGCGCCGGCGCGTCGCGCTTGGGCGGGCGCTGCACCAGCAGCACCGCGAGCGGCACGAGGAACGTGACGGCGTTGAGCAGGATGCAGGGCCCGGCGCCCCAGACGACGAGCACGACGGCACCCGCCGCCGGCCCGACGACGCGCGACGTGTTGAGGATGACCTCGTACAGGCTGACGGCACTGGCCAGCCGCTCGCGGCCGACGAGGTCCAGGACGTAGACCTGGCGCGCCGGCCCGTCGACGGCCATGACCAGCCCACCGGCGGCCGAGAACGCGAGGATCAGCCAGTAGCCCGCGGTGTCCGTCTCGACGAAGGCGAACAGCCCGACGCCGAGCGCGGCGAGCACGGCCTGCGTCCAGATGAGGATCCGCCGCCGGTCGTATCGGTCGACGACCGACCCGCCGACCGCGCCCAGCAGCAGCACCGGCAGCATCGTCGCGACCGTCAACCCGCCCAGCGCCACCGCGCTGTCCGTCATCTGCAGCACCAGCCACGCCGTCGCGACGGCCTGCGTCATGCCGCCCGACGCGGAGACGACCTGGCTGACGAACCACCACCGGAACGGCCGGTCGGACAACGACGCGAACGGCGACGGCCGCTTCACGGGCGCGATCTCCGGCGCTGTCTCGTCGGTCGTCACGCGCGCTCGTCCTCGTCTCGCCTGGTCCGTCGGGTGCCGCGGGCAGCATAGGTGCCCGGCGAGGGCGGCGGCGACGGGAATAGTCGGGGGAGCCGAGCCCCGACCGGTCGGAGCGGACGACGGGAATCGAACCCGCGTAATCAGTTTGGAAGACTGAGGCTCTACCATTGAGCTACGTCCGCACAGGCCCCGACGACGTGGCCGCCGCGACTGCGGCACCTAGGTTACCGGGTGCTCAGGGCGTTCCCGTCCACGGCGGGCACCCGGACGACGAAGACGGGGGACATCCCCCGCAGGTGTGGGGACCGCCCCACAGACCACGCGACTGCGCGTGCTCAGGATGGATCAGGTCCGGACGAGCCCCGTGCGGACCTGATCGCCGATCAGCGGATCGAGTCCGGACGGACACCGCCCCATGACGCAGACCACCGTGGCCACGCCGGCCGCGCGAGCCCCACGCCCTCCCGAGGAACACCTCTCCCGCACCACGAAGGTCGCGATGTGGAGCGCGACCCACCGCTGGACCGCGATCGGCCTGTGGGCCGTGCTCATCGTGGCCCTCACCTCGATCTCGGCGTTCGTCGCGCCGAAGCAGGCGACGAGCCTCGACCTGGGGGTGGGGGAGTCGGGGCAGGCGGCGCAGGTCGCCGCCGACGCCGGGTATCCCGCGCCCGTCGTCGAGAACGTCCTGGTCACCGCACCGACCGGGGCGTTGGACGCGCAGGCGGCCGACGACGTCGCCCGGGACCTGGCCGCGCAGCTCGGGGCGCTGCCCGAGGTCGCAGACGTCGCCGCCCCCGTGACCTCGGCGGACGGCGACGCCGTCCTGGTCCAGGTCACCATGGCGGGCGACGAGGACGCCGCAGCGGAGGGCGTCACAGCGCTCGAGGACGTCGTCGCGGGCGTCCAGGACGCGCACCCGGACCTCCGCGTCGAGGAGACGGGACCGGCGTCGGTGAACGGCGAGCTGAACGACTGGCTCGGCACCCAGCTGGGCAAGGCGACCACGCTGAGCGTCCCGCTGACGCTGATCATCCTGCTGGTCGTGTTCGGGGCGCTCGTCATGGCGACCGTCCCCGTGGTGCTGGGCCTCTCGTCGGTCGCGGCCGGGCTGGGGCTGTGGGCGCTCGCCTCCCAGGTGCTGCCCGACCCCGGCACGGTGACCGACCTGCTGGTGCTCGTCGGGATGGCCGTCGGCGTCGACTACTCGCTGTTCTACCTGCGCCGGTTCCGGGAGGAGAAGCGCCGGCTGGGCACCGCGCCGGGCCACGGCGACGTCGATGCGATCCGGGTCGCCGCGCAGACGGCCGGGCACTCGATCGTCGTGTCGGGGTTCGCCGTGGTGCTGTCCATGGCCGGGTTGTTCCTGGCCGGTGACTCGTCGTTCTCCGCGATGGCGGTCGGCTCGATCCTCGTCGTGCTCGTCGCCCTGGTCTCGTCGGTGACGGTGCTGCCCGCGCTGCTGTCCGTGCTCGGCCGCTGGGCCGAGCGTCCGCGGGTGCCCGTCCTGTGGCGGCTGAGCGGCGGCCGGCCGCGACTCGTGCCGGCGATGCTCCGGCCGATCCTCGCCCGGCCCGTCGCGGCGACGCTCGTCGCGGTCGCCGCGCTGCTCGCGCTCGCCGCGCCCGTCGTCGGGATCTCGCTGGCCGAGGACTCGACCGACGACCTGCCCGCGACCCTGTCCACCGTCCAGGCCTACGACCGGCTCGTGCAGGAGTTCCCGCAGGGCGCACCCGCCGACCTCGTCGTCGCCCAGGTGGCGGCCGGCGACGAGGCCGCTCTCCGCACCCAGGTCGACGCGCTCGCGGCGGCGGTCGCGGCCGATCCGCAGACCTTCGCGGGCTCGGGCGACCCCTGGTTCTCGGCGGACGGCCGCACGGCCGTCGTCGACGTCGTGGCCGCCGGGAGCGCGGACGCCCAGGCGCACGCGTCCGTGAACGCACTGCGGGAGACCGTCGTGCCGCAGACCGTGGGCTCGATCGACGACGGCCGCGCGTACGTCGGGGGCGACACGGCGTCCGGGATGGACTACGCCGCCAACCTGCGCCACGCGACGCCGCTCGTCGCGGCCGGCGTCTTCGCGCTGACCTTCCTGGTGATGCTCGTCGCCTTCTGCTCGGTGGCCGTGGCGGGCCTGACCGTCGTGCTCAACGCCCTGTCGATGGCGGCGACGTTCGGGATCCTGACCGCGATCTTCCAGGGGAGCTGGGCGCAGGACGCGCTCGACTTCACCTCCACCGGCCACGTCGTGTCGTGGGTGCCGATGCTGCTGTTCGTCGTCCTGTCCGGGCTGTCGCTCGACTACCACGTGTTCGTGGTCAGCCGGATCCGCGAGAACGTCCGCCGCGGGCTGCCGGCGCGGGACGCGATCCTCGACGGCGTGTCCGGGACGGCGGGCACCATCACCAGCGCGGCCGCCGTGATGGTCGGGGTGTTCTCGCTGTTCGGCGTGCTCGGGTTCATCGACCTCAAGCAGTTCGGGGTCGGGCTCGTCGTCGGGGTCCTGCTGGACGCGACCGTGATCCGGTTGGTCGTCCTGCCCGCGACGATGATGCTGGTCCGGCGTCGGCTGTGGTGGCCGGGCGTGCGCGCGGCCCGCTGATCGACAGCCGTCCTCGGCCGGTACGATGCGCAGGCAGCGCACGGCCGGTCGAGGGCGGTGCGTGGCACGGGATGTGGCGCAGGTTGGTAGCGCGTCCGCTTTGGGAGCGGAAGGTCGTGGGTTCGAATCCCGCCATCCCGACGTGCGGTCCGACGAGTTCGGGCCGCCGGCGATCAAGGCGCTGGCGCCGGTCGCCAGCGGCGTCCGGCGGGCCGGACGTCAGTGGACGGCAGCCAGCAGCACGCCGACACCGACGAACAGGCTCCCGAAGACGCGGTTCAGCGTCCGCCGGCCGGACTCGCGTGCCGTGAGCCGCGCCAGCCCGCGCGCCGCCGTCGCGAAGCCGAACCACATGACCACGACGTCGACCGTCACGACGGTCGCGACGAGCGCGGCGTACTGGGGCGCGAGCGGACGGTCCGGCCGGACGAACTGCGGCACGAACGCGAGGAAGAACACGATGGCCTTGGGGTTGGTGAGGTTGACGAGCAGACCGCGTCGGAACATCGGCCACGCGGGCTCCCGCACCTGCGAGGCCTCGACGTGCTGGTCGACGGGTGCACGCAGCTGGCGGACGCCCAGGAAGACGAGGTAGGCCGCACCGACGTACCGGATCGTCTCGAACGCCACGTGCGACCGGCTCACCAGCGCCCCGACACCCGCGGCCACGATCGCGACGTGCACCACCAGGGCGAGCTGCTGGCCCAGGATCCCCCAGATCGAGCGCGACCAGCCGCAGCCCAGCGCGTTCGTCATCGTGTTGATCGCCCCGGCGCCGGGCGTGCAGGAGATGACCAGGCAGGCCACCACCAGGGCGAGCCACAGCGACAGGCTCATGCGACGACGCCCGGGACGACCATCCGAGCATCCTCCCCTGCGCAGGACCGGAGCCGGGACGTGGTCACGGGTGCGTCGTCAGGTAGTCCTCGCGGACCACGCGGCGCAGGACCTTGCCGATGAGCGAGCGCGGCAGCTCGGGCAGCACGACGAGCTCGCGGGGCAGGGCGTAGCGCGCCACGCGCGGCGCGAGCCACGCGCGCACGGCGTCGAGGTCCACGGACGCGCCGTCGTCGAGCGTCACGGCCGCGACCACGTGCTCGCCCAGGTCGCCGGCGGGCACGCCGACGACGGCGGCGTCGAGCACGCCCGGCATCGCGCGGAGCTGGTCCTCGACCTGCGACGGGTAGACCTTGAACCCGCCGGTCACGATCATCTCCTTGATGCGGTCCACCAGGACCACCATGCCGTCGGCGTCCATCCGCACGATGTCGCCCGTGCGCAGCCAGCCTCCGTCGAGCAGCTGCTCGGCGGTCTCGTCGGGCCGCTGCCAGTAGCCGGCGAACACCTGCGGGCCGTGGATCAGCAGCTCGCCCTGCTCGACGTCGACGTCGGGGGAGTCCGGGCGGACGATGCGGATGTCCGTGCCGGGGAACGGCAGGCCCAACGCACCGGGGCGCCGGTGCGGGGACAGGGGGCTGCCGAGCGCGACGGGCGAGGTCTCGGTCATGCCGTAGCCCTCGACGACCAGGCCGTGCGTGAGGCGCTCCCAGCGCGCCGCCGTCGCGGCCGGCAACGGCATCGCGCCGCTGATCGCGTAGCGGAACGACGTCAGGTCCGCGCCGGTCGCCTCGGCTGCGACGCACAGCCGGTCGAGCATGGGCGGGACCGCGGGCAGGAAGGTACCGGGCCGGCGGCGCTGGGCCGCGAGCACCTGCGCGGGGTCGAACTTCGGGAACGCGACGAGCGTCGCACCCACGTGCACCGCGTAGGTGAGGCAGAGCGTGAGCCCGAAGGCGTGGAAGAAGGGCAGGACGCCGTAGATGGTCTCCGTGCCCGGGGTCGCACCGGTCCACGCCTGCCCCTGCACCACGTTCGCCACCAGGTTCCGGTGCGTGAGCATGGCGCCCTTGGGGGTGCCCGTGGTGCCGCCGGTGTATTGGATGAGGGCGAGGTCGCCCGACGAGGGCTGCGGGTGGTCGGCGGGGAGCGGCTTCGCGGCCCCGACGAGCGCACGCCACGACGGGACGTGGGACGGGACGTCGGCGCGCAGGGCGGCGCGGGTCTCGCGGGCTCGCGCGACGGGCAGCCGCAGGGCCAGGCGGGAGCGCCACGGCAGGTCGTCGGCCAGGTCGACCGCGACGACGGTGCGCACGGCCGTGCCGTCCTTCACCTCGAGCACCGCAGCCACGGCCTTGGTCCAGACGAGCGCGACCACGGCGCCGCTGTCCGCGAGCTGGTGGCCGAGCTCGCGCGCGGTGTAGGTGGGGTTGTGCTCCACGACGACCGCCCCGAGCCGCAGCACGGCCTGGAACGCGACCACGTGCGCGGTGCTGTTGGGCAGGACGATCGCGACCCGGTCGCCCGCCCGGACCCCGAGGTCGGCCAGCGCCTGGGCGCCGCGGGCCACCTGGTCGGCCAGCGCCTCGAACGTCGTCGTGCCGCCCAGGAAGTCGACGGCGACGCGGTCGGGCCAGCTCGAGGCGGCGCGCGCGAGGGCGGCGGGCAGGGCCTCGTCGGGGACGTCGACGTCCGCCGGGACACCGCCGCCGTACGACGCGAGCCAGGGTCGGGTGCTCATGCGGCCACCGTAACCTACGGAACCGTAAGTTACCTGTGAGTAGCCTCACGACCGATCGGCGTCTTTTGGGCGGTCGTCGGCCCGTGGCGTACCATCGAGGGTCGCGTGCGCGCCCTCCCTGGCTGCGCCGCGTGCCCGTCGTCGGAGTCGCCGACGAAGGCCCCCGATCAGTTGGAGATCACCGAAGTGAAGAGCGCTGTCGAGACCCTGGACCCCACGAAGGTCAAGCTGACCGTCGAGGTGACCTACGACGAGCTCAAGCCGAGCATCAAGCACGCCTACGAGCACATCGCGCAGGACGTGAACATCCCCGGCTTCCGCAAGGGCAAGGTCCCGCCGCGCATCATCGACCAGCGCATCGGCCGGCCCGCGGTCATCGAGCACGCCGTCAACGAGGGCCTGGGCGGGTTCTACGCCGAGGCCGTGCGGGAGAACAAGCTGCGTCCCCTGGGCCAGCCCGAGGTCGAGGTCACCAAGGTCCCCGGCCTCGTCGCCGGCGACGAGGGTGAGCTGCACTTCTCCGCCGAGGTCGAGGTCCGCCCCGAGATCACCATCCCCGAGCTCGACGGCCTGACCGTCGCGGTGGACGACGTCGAGGTGTCCGACGAGGACGTCGACGGCCGTCTGGACGCGCTGCGCGAGCGCTTCGGCACGCTGGTCGGCGTGGACCGCCCGGCCGCCGAGGGCGACTTCGTCGTCATCGACCTGGTCGCCACGATCGGCGACGAGGAGGTCGACACCGTCTCCGGCGTGAGCTACCAGATCGGCTCCGGCAACATGCTCGAGGGTCTCGACGAGGCGCTCACCGGCCTGTCCGGCGGCGAGGAGACGACGTTCGTCACCAAGCTCGCCGGCGGCGAGCACGAGGGCGAGGAGGCGCAGGTCAAGGTCGCGGCCAGCACGGTCAAGGAGCGCCAGCTCCCCGAGGCCGACGACGACTTCGCCCAGCTCGCCTCCGAGTTCGACACCCTGAAGGAGCTGACGGCCGACCTGCGCGAGCAGGCCGCGTCGATCAAGGTCTCCAACCAGGCCGTGCAGGCCCGCGACGTCCTGCTCGAGAAGCTCCTCGCGGACACCGAGATCCCCGTGCCGACGGGCGTCGTCGAGGCCGAGGTGCACCGTCACCTCGAGGGTGAGGGTCGTCTGGAGGACGACGAGCACCGTGCCGAGGTCACCGAGCAGGCGACCACCGCGCTGCGCAACCAGATCCTGCTCGACACGCTCGCCGAGAAGCTCGAGGTCAAGGTCTCGCAGGGCGAGCTCGTCGACTACCTGGTGAACGCCTCGCGCCAGTACGGCGTGGACCCCAACACGTTCATCCAGAGCCTGGACCAGGGCGGTCAGATCCCGGCCATGGTCGCCGAGGTCGCGCGCTCCAAGGCGCTCGCGATCGCGCTGCGCGCCGTGTCGGTCACCAACGGCGCCGGCGAGGCCGTCGACCTGTCCGACTTCATCGGCTCCGACGAGGACGACGCCGCGGCCGAGGCCGCGGAGGCCGCCGCGCTCGCGGGCTCGTCGGACGACGTCGAGGCCGAGGGCACCGCTCCGGTCGACGCCGCCACGGACATCTCCTCGATCGCGGACGCTCCCGCGACGGAGGACGAGGTCAAGGCCTGACGCCACCTCCCGAAGGACCCTCGCCGCTGCTGCGGCGGGGGTCCTTCGTCGTTCCCGCCGCCCGACGAGGGCGGGTGGTGCGCCGTGAGCGAAAACCGGCCCGGACGGGACGGGAGGGGCCCCCGCACCGCGTTAGGGTCACTGCAGCGCGAGAGCCCGCCCTGACCGGCGGAGGATCGCGACGCACCACCCAGCAGCACGCAGCCGACGAAGGAGCCTTCGTGAACGAGTACGCGCCGATGATGGCCCGGACCGAGCCGTCTGGTTTCGGCCTCAACGACAGCATCTACAACCGCCTCCTCCGGGAGCGGATCATCTGGCTCGGCTCCGAGGTCCGCGACGAGAACGCGAACGCCATCTGCGCGCAGATGATGCTGCTCGCGGCCGAGGACCCGGACAAGGACATCTGGCTGTACATCAACTCGCCCGGTGGCTCGATCACCGCGGGCATGGCGATCTACGACACCATGCAGTACATCCAGCCGGACGTCGCGACCATCGCGATGGGCATGGCCGCCTCGATGGGGCAGTTCCTGCTCTCGTCGGGCGCCAAGGGCAAGCGCTACGCGCTGCCGCACGCCCGCGTGATGATGCACCAGCCCTCGGGCGGCATCGGCGGCACGGCGACGGACGTGCGGATCAACGCCCAGCTGATCCTGCACATGAAGACCGTGCTGGCCGAGCTCACCGCGGCCCAGACCGGCAAGGACGTCGACCAGATCAACGCGGACGCCGACCGTGACCGCTGGTTCACGGCCAACGAGGCGCTCGAGTACGGCTTCGTCGACCACGTCGTCGAGAGCGCGGGCTCCGTCGCCGGCGGCGGCGGCACGGCCTGAGCGCGCCGAGCCCATCCACGAGACGTCCAAGGAGAGACACGTGAGCATCGAGTCCCAGTTCATCGCCCGTGCCGGTCGTCTGGCCGGCCCCGGCGGCCTCGCCCCGAGCGGGCCGTCCAGCCGCTACGTCCTGCCGCAGTTCGAGGAGCGCACGGCCTACGGCTTCAAGCGGCAGGACCCCTACACCAAGCTGTTCGAGGACCGCATCGTCTTCCTCGGGGTGCAGGTGGACGACGCGTCGGCCGACGACGTGATGGCCCAGCTGCTCGTGCTCGAGGGCACCGACCCCGAGCGCGACATCACCATCTACATCAACTCGCCCGGTGGCTCGTTCACGGCGCTGACCGCGATCTACGACACCATGCAGTACATCAAGCCGGAGATCATGACGGTCTGCCTGGGCCAGGCGGCGTCCGCCGCGGCCGTGCTGCTGGCCGCCGGCTCGCCGGGCAAGCGGCTGGCGCTGCCCAACGCGCGCGTGCTGATCCACCAGCCCGCGATGGAGGGCGGCGGCTACGCGCAGGCGTCCGACATCGAGATCCACGCCAACGAGCTCATCCGCATGCGCGAGTGGCTCGAGGAGACGCTCGCGCACCACACGGGCCGCGACCTGGACCTGGTGCGCAAGGACATCGAGCGCGACAAGATCCTGACGGCGAGCCAGGCGCTCGAGTACGGGATCGTCGACCAGGTGCTCGAGAGCCGCAAGGGCGCGCGACCCACCGTCGTCGAGCCCAAGCAGATCGAGGACCAGCACAAGTAGTCGCAGGTGAGGCCGGGAGCGGGCACGCTCCCGGCCTCGTCCGTCCCCGGGGCACGAAACGGTTACGGGGTCGGGACACGCCGTGCCCGACGGCGGGGTACGGCTGACATCACGGCGATCGTGGTGTGCAATGGGGGGATCGCCCCGCAGGGGCCTGACGCACCGCCCGCCCGGGCGGGGCACACGAGGGAAGGGACACGACGTGGCGCGAATCGGGGACGGGGCCGACCTCCTCAAGTGCTCGTTCTGCGGCAAGTCCCAGAAGCAGGTCAAGAAGCTCATCGCGGGTCCGGGCGTGTACATCTGCGACGAGTGCATCGAGCTGTGCAACGAGATCATCGAGGAAGAGCTGGCGGAGGCGACCGAGGTCGGCCTCGTGGACCTGCCGAAGCCCAAGGAGATCTTCGAGTTCCTCGAGCAGTACATCATCGGCCAGGAGTCCGCGAAGCGGGCGCTGTCCGTCTCGGTGTACAACCACTACAAGCGCATCCAGGCCGGCGAGGGCCCCCGGACCACCACCGAGGACCACGTCGAGATCGCGAAGTCGAACATCCTGCTCGTCGGCCCCACGGGCACCGGCAAGACGTACCTCGCGCAGACCCTGGCGCGCATGCTGAACGTCCCCTTCGCGATCGCCGACGCGACGGCCCTGACCGAGGCCGGCTACGTCGGCGAGGACGTCGAGAACATCCTGCTCAAGCTCATCCAGGCCGCCGACTACGACGTCAAGAAGGCCGAGCAGGGCATCATCTACATCGACGAGATCGACAAGATCGCCCGCAAGAGCGAGAACCCGTCGATCACGCGGGACGTCTCCGGCGAGGGTGTGCAGCAGGCGCTGCTCAAGATCATCGAGGGCACGTCGGCCTCGGTGCCGCCGCAGGGCGGGCGCAAGCACCCGCACCAGGAGTTCATCCAGATCGACACGACCAACGTGCTGTTCATCGTGGCCGGCGCGTTCGCTGGGCTCGACGACATCATCGCGGCGCGTGCCCGCAAGCGCGTCGTCGGCTTCGGTGCCCCGCTGGTGGAGGCGCACGACGAGGGCGACCTGTTCTCCGAGGTCCGCCCCGAGGACCTGCAGAAGTACGGGCTGATCCCCGAGTTCATCGGCCGTCTGCCCGTCGTCGCCGCCGTGTCGCGACTGGACCAGGACGCGCTGGTGCGCATCCTCACCGAGCCGCGCAACGCACTGGTCAAGCAGTACCAGCGCATGTTCCAGATCGACGGTGTCGAGCTCGAGTTCGACGACGAGGCCGTCGCCGCCATCGCCGACCTCGCGCTGCTGCGCGGCACCGGCGCCCGCGGCCTGCGCGCCATCCTCGAAGAGGTGCTGCAGCAGGTCATGTTCGAGGTGCCGAGCCGCGACGACGTGGAGCGCGTGCTCATCACGCGCGGCGTGGTGCTGGAGAACGTGAACCCGACGCTCGTTCCTCGTGAGGTGCCGCGCGACAAGCGTCCGCCGCGCGAGAAGAGCGCCTGACGTCGTCGCCGTCGGCCTAGGATCGGGCGCGTGAGCGACCTGCCTGCCCCCATCCCGGCCGAGCTGGCGCGCCTGCGCCACAGCATCGACAACATCGACGCCGCGCTCATCTACCTGCTCGCGGAGCGGTTCAAGGCGACGCAGCAGGTGGGGCACCTCAAGGCGGACCAGGGTCTGCCGCCGTCGGACCCGGCACGCGAGGAGCGGCAGGTCGCGCGGATGCGCGAGCTGGCCACCCAGGCGGACCTGGACCCGGTGTTCGCGGAGAAGTTCCTCAACTTCATCGTCTCCGAGGTGATCCGCCACCACGAGGAGATCGCCCAGGCGACCCGCGACGCCTGACGCACCTCGGCCCTCGCGCAGCTCGTGAACCAGTCGGTCGCGTCTGAGTCCGTCGGGTGCGACCGACTGGTTCAGGACCCGACCGACTGATCCGTGCGCAGTCGGTGGCGGGTCGGTCAGAGGGGGAGCTTGAAGCCCTCGTGCGACTGGGCGTAGCCGAGCCGGCGGTAGAAGCGGTGGGCGTCGTCGCGCCGCTTGTCCGACGTGAGCTGCGCGAGCGCGCAGCCGCGCTCGGTGCCGCGGCGATGGGCCTCGGCCATGAGCTGCGCGCCGATGCCGCCGCTGCGGAGCGCCGGGTCGACTCGGACGGCCTCGACGATCATTCGCGTGGTCGCCCCGCGGGAGATCGTCGGGACGAAGGTGAGCTGGGCACAGGCGACGACGCGACCGTCGAGCTCGCCCACCACCAGCTCGTTGCTCGGGTCGGCGGCGATGACGTCGAACGCGCGCTCGTAGGCGGTCAGGTCGGCGGTCTCGCGGGCGGTGCCGAGGGGGTCGTCGGTCAACAGCTCGACGATCCGGGGGACGTCGTCGCGGCGGGCGTCCCGGAAGCTGAGCGGCACGCCCCCACGGTACCCGCGCCCGCGGGTGGTCCCGCGCAGCGTCGAGTCGCGGGTTCTTCGTCGACTCGCGGATTCCGACCCGCGATCCGACGAGGAACCCGCGAGCCGACCGTGGCGCGACGGAGAGATCGTCTGCCGAACCGGCGCACCATCGGCATGGGGTTGTGGCTCAGGGGTGGCGCGGGCGTGGCTCGTGGCGGAAGGTGGGAGACGTCAGTTCCGGCCGGCCGACGAGGCCCGCATGCGCCCGTGGCCGCCGGTTGCTCCCGATCCCGGAGGTATCGCCACATGGATCTGCACTGGCTCAAGCCGCTGCTCGGACGTCCGGCCCCGTTCACGACCGTCTTCCTCGACGCGACGCGGGCGGAGTCGGCGGGGGAGGCCGAGGCGGTCGACCGGTGGCGGGCCCTGCGGCGCTCGCTGGAGCGCGACGGGGCGTCGGCGTCGGTGCTCGACGAGATCGCCGACCTGGTCGCGGTGCCTGCGGGTCGGCGCGGCCCGCAGGGGCGCATCATCGTCGCCGATGCGGACGGCGTCGTCGTCGACCGCGTGCTGTCCGAGCCACCCACGCACTCGGTGGCCGTGCACGGGCCCATCCCGGCCCTGCTGCCGGCGATCCGCTCGGCCGACGAGGAGGTCGACGTGCTCGTCGTCGCCGCAGACCGCACGGGCGCGGACCTGACGCGCAAGACGTGCGGCGCCGGCGCCGGCCAGGCGCAGGTGGAGCACGTCGAGGGTGGGCACGACGACGTGCACAAGTCCCGTGAGGGCGGCCTCGAGCGCCGGAGCCAGACCCGTGCCGAGGACTCGTGGCAGCGCAACGCGGAGCTGGTCGCCGCAGAGGTGGACCGCAAGGTCCGCGACGGCGCCCCCGACCTGGTGCTCCTCACCGGGGACACGCGCGCGGCGGGGTTCGTCCGCGACGCGCTCGGCAAGGACGCGCGCGGGCTGCTCGTCGAGGTGTCCGGGGGAGGCCGCGGGGACGGGGTCAACGTCGCCGCGTTCGACGAGAAGGTCGCCGACGCCGCCGCGCAGTTCCGGGGCAAGCGCCGTGCGGCCGTGCTGGACCGCTTCGCCACCGCTCAGGGCCGCGGCGACAACGCCGTGACGTCGCTCGACGACGTCATCGAGGTGCTGCGGCGCGGGCAGGTGGCCGAGCTGGTGCTGGACGTCGACGCGCTCTCGGGCACGCTCGCCGAGCGTGAGCTGTGGGTAGGGCCCGGACCGCTCGAGCTGGCGACGAGCTCCGCCGACCTGGCGACGATCGGCGTCGCCGGCGACGGCGACCGGTACACGGCCGACGTCGCGCTGGTCCGCGCGGCGCTGGGGCAGGACGCCGGTGTGACCTTCGCCGACGACGGCGCGGCCGACCTGGTCGACGGCGTCGGTGCGCTGCTGCGCTGGTCGGACGAGTCGACGCCGAGCGAGGCGGTCCCGAGCCAGTCCGCCGATCAGGCCCGCCTGCGCACGGTCGTCTGACCGACGGATGCGCGACTACCGACCGCTCGACACTCGCCATGCGCAACTAAGGGTTGCGCATGGCGTCGCCGGAGCGTAGGTTGATTCGCAACCAAACGTTGCGGAAAGCGAGAGCCCCATGGAGTTCGGCAGCATCGAGCGAGAGATCCACGTCGACGCGTCACCGGAGATCGTCTTCGAGGTGATCACCTCACCGGAGCACATCCGGGAGTGGTGGAACGGGGCGGAGACCGACGTGTCTGCGACGCCGGGGGACGAGGCCGAGATCGCGTGGGCCCGGGGGACTGCCGACGAGCACGTCCAGCGGCTCACCGTGGTCCGGGCCGACCCGCCGAACGTCTTCTCGTTCCGGTGGGTGGCCGACGAGTCGGGGTCGCTGCTCGTGACGTTCGAGCTGACCCCGTCCGGGACGGGGACCCTGCTGCGGATGACCGAGACCGGCTTCCGGGAGAAGGGCTGGGAGGCTGCGGTCCTGGAGGCTGCCTACGCCGACCACGTCCGCGGGTGGGACGTCTTCGTGCCGAACATCGCCGAGTACACCCAGCGACTGGTCGCCTCGCGATGAGCGCCGTGCGCGTCGGCGACGCCGTCGACGACGACCTGTGGTCGGCGGTCGGCGACCCGACCCGCCGGCGCATGCTGGACCTGCTCCTGGCCGGCCCGGGCACGGCGACCGCGCTGAGCGCTCGACTGCCGGTCACCCGGCAGGCCGTCGCCAAGCACCTCGCGGTGCTCGACCGGGTCGGTCTCGTACGCGGCACGCCCGTGGGGCGCGAGCGGCGCTACGAGGTGGACCAGGCGCAGCTGGCGCGCGCGGTCGCCCAGCTCGCCGACGTGGGCGCCACGTGGGACGCCCGCCTGCAGCGCATCAAGCGGATCGCGGAGGCGATCGAGCGCACCCGGAAGTCCGACGACTGACACGAGGGACGAGGAGATCACGATGGCGGACATCCTGCACAGGATCGGCGTCAAGGACGCGACGCCGGAACAGGTCTATGCGGCGCTGACGACGGTCGACGGCCTCGCGGGCTGGTGGACGACGGACACCCGCGAGGTGGACGGGGTCCTGCAGTTCCGGTTCGGACCTCCCGGGGGCTTCGACATGGCCGTGCTGGAGCAGGTCCCGGGGACGCTCGTCCGCTGGGAGGTCGTCGACGGCCCGGCCGAGTGGATCGGGACCACCGTGCGGTTCGACATCAGCCAGGTCGACGGCTTCGTCATCGTGCTGTTCGCGCACGAGGGCTGGGCCGAACCCGTCGAGTTCATGTACCACTGCAGCACCAAGTGGGCGACGTTCCTGGTCAGCCTCAAGCAGCTCGTCGAGACGGGGCGCGGCGCCCCGGCCCCCGACGACCTCCAGGTCTCGGACTGGCACTAGGGCCGGGGCGTCACCGCTCCCGCGTGTCCACGTACAGCTCGTCGATGTCGTCGGCGAAGTCCTTGAGCACCAGGGCGCGCTTCACCTTGAGCGACGGCGTCAGGTAGCCGTTCGCCTCGGTGAAGTCGGTGGGCAGCACGCGGATCTTGCGGATGGACTCGGCGCGGGAGACGGCCTCGTTGGCGCGCTCGACGGCTCGATCCAGCGCGGCGAGCACCTCGGGGTCGCGGCCCGCGGCCACGACGTCCATCGCGGGCAGCCCGTGGTTGTGCAACCAGCCGGGCAGCATCTCGGCGTCCAGGGTCACGAGCGCCGCGATGAACGGCCGCTGGTCGCCGACCACCACCACCTGGCTGACGATCGGGTGGCCACGCAGCCGGTCCTCGAGCTCGGCGGGGGCGACGTTCTTGCCGCCGGCCGTGACGATGAGCTCCTTGCTGCGGCCGGTGATGCGCAGGTAGCCGTCGTCGTCGAGCGTCCCGACGTCGCCCGTGTCGAACCACCCGTCGACGAGCGCCTGGGCGGTCGCCTCCGCGTTGTGCCGGTAGCCCCGGAACACGTGCGGGCCCTTGACCCAGATCTCGCCGTCGTCGTCGACCCGAAGCGACGTGCCCGGGAACGCCGGTCCGACGGTGCCGACCTTGGTCAGCCCCGGCCGGTTGACGCTCGTCGGCGCCGTCGTCTCCGTCAGGCCGTAGCCCTCCAGCACCCGCACGCCGATGCCGCGGTAGAAGTGACCCAACCGGTCACCGAGCGGCGCACCGCCGGACACGGCCCAGTCGCACTGCCCGCCCAGCGCGTCGCGGAGCTTGGCGTAGACGAGGCGGGACGCGAGCGCGTGCTGCGAACGCAGTGCCGCACCGGGACCTGACGGCTCGTCGAGTGCGCGCGAGTACGTGATCGCGACCTTCGCCGCCCACCGGAAGATCCGCAGCTTCGCGCCCGAGCCGGCGGTCTGCTCGGCGGAGTTGTAGACCTTCTCGAACACGCGTGGCACGGCGAGCAGGTAGGTGGGCCGGAACGAGCCGAGGTCCGCGACCAGGTGGCGGGCGTCGGGCGCGTGGCCCAGGACGGCGCCCGACGGCACGCACAGGACCTGCAGGAACCGCGCGAACACGTGCGCGAGCGGCATGAACATCAGGGTCCGCGCGCCGGGGACGGCACACACCTCACCCAGCCCGTCCACGGCGTTGAGGGCGAGCGCGACGAAGTTGCCGTGCGTGAGCTCGACGCCCTTGGGTCGGCCCGTGGTGCCCGACGTGTAGATGACGGTGGCCAGGTCGTCCATGCCGGTCGCGGTGCTGCGGCGGTCGATCTCCGCGTCGGACACGGCGGCGCCGTCCGCGACGAGCGTGTCCAGCGCGCCGTCGTCGATGAGCAGCACGTCGGCCAGGCCCGGCAGGTCGCCCCGGACGCGGTCGACTACGGCGGCGTGCGCCCCGGTCTCGACGACGAGCAGCCGGAAGCCCGTGTCCGAGCCGATCCACCGCACCTGCTCCGAGGAGTCGGTCTCGTAGATCGGCACGCCCACGGCGCCGGCGGCCCAGATCGCGAAGTCGAGCACCGTCCACTCGAACCGGGTCCGGGACATGATCCCGACCCGGTCGCCGGGGGCGATGCCGCGAGCGACCAGCCCCTTCGCGACGGCCGTCACCTGGTCGACGAACTGCGTGACCGTCACCGGCACCCAGTCGTCCCCGACGTGCCGCTCCGCGAACACCCCGTCGGGGTCGCGGGCCAGCCGCGCGGCCAGGAGACCCGGGATGCTGTCGTCGGGGTCCGTCGTCACGGTGCTCGCCGAGGTGAACTCACGCATGGCTCGACCCTAGCGGCGTGCGCGGCGCCGCCGGGTGAGCCGCGCGTGACGTCAGCCGCGCGTGACGGGCTCGCCCAGCTCGGCGTCGCGCGCGACGACCGCGTCGGTCGGGACCGAGGCGATCTCCAGGAAGCCCGTGGCACGTCCGGCGGCGCGCACGTCGTCGAGGGCGAGCTCGACGTTCGCGACGAGCGCCGCGGGCACCTCGAGCGTGGCCCGGACGATCTCCGTCTTCATCGAGACCTTGGCCTCCGACTTGACCTTGCGCAGAGCGGCCAGAGCGGCGCCGGCGGCACCCACGATGCCCGCGTCCGTGTCCCCGGCCGCAGTGCGCAGCGGCTCCGCGACGGGCCACGGCGCGCGGTGCACCGAACCCTCGCGCCACCACGACCAGACCTCCTCGGTCGCGAACGGGATCACGGGCGCGAACAGGCGCAGCAGCACGTCGAGCGCGATGCCGAGCGCGGCGCGGGCCGAGTCGGCGCCCGCGCCCTCTCCGTACGCGCGGTCCTTGACCAGCTCGAGGTAGTCGTCGCAGAAGGTCCAGAAGAACGTCTCGGTGAGCTCGAGCGCGCGCGTGTGGTCGTAGGCCTCGAGCGCGGCGGTGGCGCGGTCGACGACGTCGGCCAGGCCGGCCAGCATGGCGCGGTCGAGCGGGACGGTGACGAGCGCGGGGTCGAGCTCGACGTTGCCGAACGACAGCGCGAACTTGCTCGCGTTGAGCACCTTGATCGCCAGGCGGCGGCCGATCTTCATCTGGCCGACCTCGAACGCGGCGTCCGTACCCAGCCGGGCCGAGGCGGCCCAGTACCGGACGGCGTCGGAGCCGTGCTCCTCGAGCAGGCCCATGGGCGTGACGACGTTGCCCTTGGACTTGCTCATCTTCTTGCGGTCGGGGTCCAGGATCCAGCCGCTGATGGCCGCGTCGGACCAGGGCAGGTGCCCGTGCTCGAGGTGCGAGCGGACCACGGTCGAGAACAGCCAGGTGCGGATGATGTCCTGGCCCTGGGGCCGCAGGTCCATCGGGAACACGCGCTCGAACAGGTCGGGGTCCGTGCGCCAGCCGCCCGCGATCTGCGGCGACAGCGACGACGTGGCCCACGTGTCCATGACGTCGGGGTCGCCGACGAACCCGCCGGGCACGCCGCGCTGGTCGGCCGTGTAGCCGGCCGGGGTCTCCGACGACGGGTCGACGGGGAGCTGGTCCTCGGTCGGCAGGATCGGGTTCTCGTGGTCGGGCTCGCCGTCGGCGTCCAGCGGGTACCAGACCGGGAACGGCACCCCGAAGAAGCGCTGGCGGCTGATCAGCCAGTCGCCGTTGAGGCCGCCGACCCAGTTCTCGTACCGGACCTGCATGAACTCGGGGTGGAAGCCCAGCTCGGCGCCGCGGGCGAGCAGCGCCTCGCGCAGGGCCTCGTCACGACCGCCGTTGCGGATGTACCACTGCCGGCTGGTCACGATCTCGAGGGGCTTGTCGCCCTTCTCGTAGAAGTTGGCCTTGCGCTGGGTCTTGGTGGGCTCGCCGTCCAGGTCGCCCGACTCGCGCAGCGCCGCCACGACGAGCTCGCGCGCAGAGAACGTGGTCTTGCCGGCCAGCTCGCCGTACAGCGCGCGCCCGGCGTCGGTGGTCAGCCACTCGGGGACGTCGGACAGCAGGCGGCCGTTGCGTCCGATGACCCCGCGCGTCGGCAGCTGCAGCTCGCGCCACCACTGCACGTCGGTCAGGTCGCCGAACGTGCAGCACATGGCGATGCCGGCGCCCTTGTCCATCTCCGCACCGGGGTGGGCCAGGACGGGCAGCTCGACGCCGAACAGCGGCGACGTCACGGTGGTGCCGAACAGGTGCTGGTAGCGCTCGTCGTCCGGGTGCGCGATCAGCGCGACGCACGCGGGCAGCAGCTCGGGGCGCGTCGTCTCGATGAAGACCGGCGCGTCCTGGCCGTGGAAGGCGACGCGGTGGTATGCGCCCGGGTAGTCGCGGGCCTCGAGCTCGGCCTGCGCGACGGCCGTCTGGAACGTGACGTCCCACAGCCCGGGCGCCTCGGCCTGGTAGGCCTCGCCGCGGGCGAGGTTGCGCAGGAACGCCTGCTGGGCGACGGCGCGGGAGTCGGCGGAGACGGTCTGGTAGGTCTTCGACCAGTCGACGGACAGGCCCAGGCGGCGCCACAGCGTCTCGAACTGGCGCTCGTCGTCGACCGTCAGGCGCTCGCACAGCTCGACGAAGTTGCGGCGGCTGACCGGCACCTGGTCGCCGGCCTTGGCGCTCTTGCCGTCGCCGCCCTCGAACGGGGGCGTGAAGTCGGGGACGTACGGCAGCGACGGGTCGCAGCGCACGCCGAAGTAGTTCTGCACGCGGCGCTCGGTGGGCAGGCCGTTGTCGTCCCAGCCCATCGGGTAGAACACCTCGGCCCCGCGCATGCGGCGGTAGCGCGCCACCACGTCGGTGTGCGTGTAGGAGAAGACGTGCCCGACGTGCAGCGACCCGCTCACCGTGGGCGGCGGGGTGTCGATCGAGTACACCTGCTCGCGGGTCTTGGTGCGGTCGAACCCGTACAGGTCCTGCTCGGTCCACGCGGCGTTCCAGCGCTCCTCGACCCCGTCCAGCGAGACCCGGTCCGGTACCTGGCGCGCGCCGGCGGCGGTCGCGGTGGTCACGGGCTGCGGGTTCTGGTCGGTCATACGCTCATCCTCCCAGATGAGCGCCCGTCCCCGGACATGCGTTCCACGTCCCGGCGAACGTTGGTCGACGCGTCGGTGAACAGGTGGACCATCGGCGCAGGTGACGTTCCTGGACTGGGAGAGTGAGCCGTGGTGAACACGTCAGACGGATTCCTGCGCTCCTCCCTCGCGCCCGCGCCCCGCACGCTGCTCGACGTCCTGGGCTCCACCGCGGCCGCTCACCCCGACGCGCCCGCGATCGACGACGGCGACACGGTGCTGACCTATGCGGAGCTGCTCGCCGCCGTCGCGGCCGGTGCCGCGGGCCTCGCGGCGGCCGGGGTCAGGCGTGGCGACCGGGTGGGTGTGCGCGTCCCGTCGGGCACGGCCGAGCTCTACACCGCGATCCTGTCCGTCCTCGCCGCGGGCGCGGCGTACGTCCCCGTGGACGTCGACGACCCCGACGAGCGCGCGCGGACGGTGTTCCGCGAGGCGCGCGTCACGCGTGTCCTGACGGAGGGGGACCTGGCGACGAGGCCCGCCGCCGCGCCGCCGCAGGCGCCGGAGCTGACCGACGACGCGTGGATCATCTTCACGTCGGGCTCCACGGGAACGCCCAAGGGCGTCGCGGTCACGCACCGGTCCGCCGCCGCGTTCGTCGACGCCGAGGCGCGGCTGTTCCTGCAGCACGCGCCGCTGGGCCCGGGGGACCGGGTGCTGGCGGGGCTCTCGGTGGCGTTCGACGCGAGCTGCGAGGAGATGTGGCTCGCGTGGGGGCACGGCGCGTGCCTGGTCCCGGCCCCGCGCGCGCTGGTCCGCACCGGTATGGACCTGGGGCCCTGGCTCGTCGCGCAGGGCATCACGGTCGTCTCGACCGTCCCCACCCTGGCCGGCCTGTGGCGTCCCGACGAGCTGGCCGGGGTCCGGCTGCTCATCTTCGGCGGCGAGGCCTGCCCGCCCGAGCTCGCCGCCCGCCTGACGGGCCCGGACCGCGAGGTCTGGAACACGTACGGGCCCACGGAGGCGACGGTCGTGGCCTGCGCCTCGCTGATGAGCGGTGAAGGGCCCGTGCGCATCGGGCACGCGCTCGACGGGTGGGACCTGGCGGTCGTCGGCCCGGACGGCACGCCGGTCGCCGAGGGGGAGGCGGGTGAGCTCGTCATCGGGGGCGTGGGGCTGGCGCGCTACCTCGACCCGGCCAAGGACGCCGAGCGGTACGCGGCCGCACCCGCCCTGGGCTGGGACCGGGCGTACCGCAGCGGGGACATGGTCCGGCTCGAGGCCGCGGGCCTCGTGTTCGTCGGACGCGTCGACGACCAGGTGAAGATCGGCGGACGGCGCATCGAGCTGGGCGAGGTCGACGCGGCGCTCGCGTCGCTGGCCGGCGTCTCGGGCGGGGCCGCGGCGGTGCGGCGGACGCCGGCCGGGTCCGCGGTGCTCGTCGGCTACGTCGCCCCGGCCGAGGGGGTCGAGCTGGACCTCGACGCGGTCCGCGCGCAGCTGCGCGAGCGACTGCCCGCGGCCTTGGTGCCACTCCTGGCCCAGGTGCCGGAGATGCCGGTGCGGGTGTCCGGCAAGGTGGACCGCGACGCGCTGCCGTGGCCGCTTCCCGGCGTCGAGACGGCCGGCCCGCAGGCGGTGCTAACCCCGACGCAGGCGTGGGTCGCACAGCGGTGGACGGCGACGCTCGGCGCGTCCGTCCAGGGGCCCGACGACGACTTCTTCGCCAGCGGTGGCGGCAGCCTGGTCGCCGCGCAGCTGGTCTCGGCGCTGCGCGAGCGGTTCCCCACGGTCACCGTCGCGGACGTCTACGAGAACCCGCGCCTGGCCGACCTGGCCCGGCGCGTCGACGAGCTGGACCCGGCCCCGTCGGCCGAGCAGCGCGCCGTCCGCCCGACGCCGCGCTCCGCCCAGGCGGCCCAGGTCCTGCTCGGCATCCCGCTGGCCGCGCTCGTCGGGCTGCGCTGGCTGACGTGGCTCGTCGCGATCGACGCCGTGGTGCGTGCCAGCGGCTGGCTGCCGTGGGTGCCGTCGGTGCCGCACGCGTGGTGGTGGGTGCTGGCCGGCTGGGTGCTGCTCATCAGCCCGCTGGGGCGGATGGGGTCGACGGTCCTCGTCGCGCGGACCGTGCTGCGGCACGTGACGCCGGGACGCTACCTGCGCGGCGGCGCGGTCCACCTCAAGCTGTGGTTCGTGGAGAGCTGGGCCGCGGCGGCCGGTGCGGGCAACCTGTCCTGCTCCCCGTGGAACGCCGTCTATGCGCGGGCGCTCGGTGCCAAGGTCGGCAAGGACGTCGACCTGCACACGCTGCCGCCCGTCACGGGCATGCTCAGCCTGGGCAACGGCTGCTCCGTGGAGCCCGAGGTGGACCTGTCCGGGCACTGGCTGGACGGCGACGTGCTGCGGATCGGACGCGTCCGCGTCGACAAGCGCGCGACCATCGGCACCCGGTCCACCATCGGACCGGGCGTGCGCGTGGGCCAGGGGGCCGAGATCGCACCCGGCTCCGGCGTGCTGTCGTCGGTGCCTCCCGGCGAGCTGTGGGTCGGGTCTCCGGCCGCGTTCGACGGTCGCGCCCGGGGCCACTGGCCGCACGCACGCGCGCCCCGTGGGCATCGGTGGGTCGCGATCTACGGGTTGAGCGCGGGCGTCCTCGCGGCGCTGCCGGTGCTGGGCGCGCTGTGCGGCCTGTGGGTGGTGGGGCAGGGGACACGCGGTGCCGCGGACCTGTCGGAGGCGGGCGGTCGCGCGTTGGCCTGGGCGCCGTTGGGTGGCGTCGTGATGGTCGTCGTCCTGGCGCTCGCGACCCTGGCCGGCGTGCGCCTGCTGGGCCTGGGGATCCGCGAGGGCTACCACCCGGTGCGCAGCCGCGTCGGTTGGCAGGTGTGGGCGACGCAGCGGCTCATGGACGATGCCCGCACGCTGCTGTTCCCCCTGTACGCCAGCAGCCTGACGCCGGTGTGGCTGCGCGCGCTGGGCGCGGACGTCGGGCGTGACGTCGAGGCGTCGACCGTGCTGCTGCTGCCCGGCATGACGAGCGTCGGCGACGGCGCTTTCCTGGCCGACGACACGCTCATCGGCTCCTACGAGCTGGGGCGCGGCTACCTGCGGATCGAGCGGGCGAGCGTCGGCAAGCGGGCCTTCCTGGGCAACTCCGGGATGATCGCGCCCGGGCGCGCCGTGCCCAAGCGCGGGCTCGTCGCGGTGCTGTCGGCGACGCCGGAGAAGGCCAAGACGGGTACGTCGTGGTTGGGCTCGCCGCCCGTGCGGCTGCGCCGGGACGCGAGCGAGGTCGACGACGAGCGCACGTTCGAGCCGCCGACGCGGCTGCGGGTGGCGCGCTCGCTCGTCGAGGCGTGCCGCATCGTGCCGGTCATGGCCACGTTCGCGCTCGGCATCGGCGTCCTGCTGACCCTCCAGCACGTCGTCGACCGCCACGGCCTGGGCGCCGCGGCGTGGGCGTCGCCGATCGTCGTGCTGGCTGCGGCCGTCGTGGCGTGCGCGCTGGCGACGATCATGAAGTGGGTGCTCGTCGGGCGCCTGCGCGCCGGGGAGCACCCGCTGTGGAGCTCGTTCATCTGGCGCAACGAGCTGGCCGACACCTTCCTGGAGTACGTGGCGGTGCCGTGGCTGGGGCCGACGACCGTCGGGTCGCCGGTGCTCAACGCCTGGCTGCGCACGCTCGGGGCGCGGATCGGGCGCGGGGTCTGGTGCGAGACGTACTGGCTCCCGGAGGCCGACCTCGTGCGCCTCGGCGACGGCGCGACCGTCAACCGCGGATGTGTGCTGCAGACCCACCTGTTCCATGATCGGGTGATGAGCATGGACACGGTGACGATCGGGGCGGGTGCCGGCATCGGCCCGCACGGCGTGGTGCTCCCCGCCGCGCAGGTGGGTGACGGTGCGCGCGTGGGGCCGGCGTCGTTGGTGCTGCGCGGCGACCACATCCCGGCCGGCTCGCGCTGGACGGGCAACCCCGTCGCGCCGGTGGCCTCGTGAAGTCGGTGGACGACCCGTACCGCCCCGGACGGGGCCCGGGCGCGCTCGAGATCGCCCGGTACGAGCTGGACCTCGACTACCGCGTGGCGGGCAACCGGCTGGATGCGCGGGCCCGGATCCACGCGACGACCCGTCGGCATGTGGACCGGTTCAGCCTGGACCTGGCCGGCCTGCGGGTGAACCGCGTGCTGCTGGACGGCAAGCGGCCCGAGCGGTGGTCGCACCGGGGCGGTCAGCTGACGGTCAGGCCCGGGGGCGTGCTGCCGGCGGGGACGCCGGTCGTCGTCGAGGTGCAGTACACGGGCAACCCGCGGCCGGTGCGCGGCCCGTTCGGCGAGGTGGGCTGGGAGGAGCTGACCGACGGGGTCATCGTCGCCGGTCAGCCCGACGGGGCGCCGTCGTGGTTCCCGTGCCAGGACGACCCCGCGGACAAGGCCGCGTTCACCATCGCGCTGACCACCGACGCCGGTTACGAGGTGGTCTGCAACGGGACCCTGACGTCGCGCACGGTCCGGTCCAGCCGGGTGCGGTGGGTGTTCGAGCAGCCCGAGCCGACGGCGCCGTACCTCGCGACCGTGCAGATCGGGCGCTACCGGCGCTGGGACGTGGCCGACGAGCCGGTGCGCCAGCAGGCGGCCGTCCCGGACCGGCTGCGCGCGGCCTTCGAGCACGACTTCGCGCGTCAGCCGCAGATGCTCGAGGCGTTCAGCGAGCTGTTCGGGCCGTACCCGTTCGCGCAGTACACGGTGGTGGTGACCGACGACGACCTCGAGATCCCGCTCGAGGCCCAGGGCCTGTCCGTGTTCGGGGCGAACCACGTGGACGGCGAGCGCGTTGCCGAGCGGCTGGTCGCGCACGAGCTGGCGCACCAGTGGTTCGGCAACAGCCTGACCGCCGCGCACTGGCGGGACATCTGGCTGCACGAGGGCTTCGCGTGCTACGCCGAGTGGCTGTGGTCGCAGGCGTCGGGCGGACGGTCGGCGGACAACCAGGCCCGCACAGCGCACACGCGGCTGGCCGGGTTGCGCCAGGACCTGGTGATCGGCGACCCGGGCCGTGAGCACATGTTCGACGACCGCCTCTACAAGCGGGGTGCCCTGACGCTGCACGCGCTGCGTCGGGTGGTGGGGGACGAGACGTTCTTCGAACTCCTGCGCGCCTGGACCGCGGCGCACCGCCACGGCAGCGTGACGACGGCGGGGTTCGTGGCTCTGGCCACGTCAGTCACGGGTCGGGACCTGACGGACCTGTTCGACGCGTGGCTGTTCGCCGCGCCGCTGCCCGAGCTTCCGGGGCCGGTGGGCCTCAGCGCGTGACGCGCTCGACGACCACGGCCGCACCGGTCGGGTAGGCTAGCGCGCCGATCGCGGCCGACTCGAAGGTCAGGTCGCCGACAGCGGGCCGGCCCACCTGCGGCGGTGCGTCGGCGATCCGGCCGTCGGGCGTCAGCACGACGAGGCGCGGGTCGATGCTCAGCCCCCAGCCGCAGGCCTTGAGCACGGCCTCCTTGCGGACCCACGCGCGCAGCCGTCCGGTCGCGTCGTCGGGGGCGAGCGCTGCGGCCTCGTCGCGCGCGAGCGCGACGTCGTCGAAACCCGCGAAGACGGTCTGGGTGAGCGGCTCGGCGTCGACCCCGACGGGTCCCGCCGTGGACGCCGCCGCGACGGCGAGGCCGCGCGTGTGGCTCAGCGACACCGACGCGCCGTCCGTCACGGGCTGCCCGTGCGCGGTGCTGCCGCACGTCAGGCACCGGCGCCCGACGACGACGTCGGCCGGGTCGACGTTCCGCACGCGCGCGACCGCGAGGCGTGCGAGCGCGGCGGCGGACGCACGCTCGTCGTCCTGCGTGGCACGGCGCTGAGCTCGGGTCGGGGCGGCGGGGGCGGGGGTGGTGGGGGACCACAGCACCAGGACGTCAGGGTTCGGCACGGAGCGCATCCTGCCGGTCCCCGGCGGTATCGGGATCTTCGGAACACATGCTGGGCACGGCGGGGTTAGGGTCGCCAGGGGCTGCGCGATCGCGGCCCGACGAGGCGAACGAAGGATGCGTGGCGTGTCTGGTGTGACGGCGAACGGACTGACGGTCGGCTATGCGGCGGCGCTCGAGCAGTTCCACCCCACCGAGGCCGTGGAGCTGTCGGCGTACGCCGAGCAGCACGGCTTCTCCGGCGTGATGGCGGCCGACCACTACCAGCCGTGGGTGCCGGCCCAGGGCCAGGCGTCGTTCGTCTGGAACGTGCTGACCGCGGTGGGCGAGCGGACGGTCGGGGACTTCGGGCCCGGGGTGACCGCACCGACGTTCCGCTGGCACCCCGCCATGGTGGCGCAGGCGTCGGCGACGCTCGCGGCCATGTACCCGGGACGGCACTGGCTGGGGCTCGGCTCGGGGGAGGCGCTCAACGAGCACATCACGGCGCAGTACTGGCCGGAGGCCCCGGAGCGCATCAACCGCATGTTCGAGGCCATCGAGATCATCAAGAAGCTGTTCACGGCGTCGCTCGCGGGCAAGGACGTCAAGCACGCCGGGCAGTTCTACAAGCTGGAGTCCACGCGGCTGTGGACCATGCCGGAGGTCGCCCCGGAGATCCTGGTGGCGACGGCCGGGCCGGTGACCGCCAAGCGAGCGGGTCGGCACGCGGACGGGCTCATCACGGTGGGTGCGCCGCTGGAGAAGATCAGCGGGCTGTTCGCCAAGTTCGACGAGGGTGCACGTGAGGCGGGCAAGGACCCGTCGACCATGCCACGGGCGCTGCAGGTGCACCTGTCCTGGGCACCGACCGACGAAGAGGCGCTGGCCAACGCGATGCACCAGTGGCCCAACGGCGGCATGAAGTTCCCCAAGGGCGACATCCGCACGCCGTTCGAGCTCGAGCAGATGGCCAAGATGGTGCGGCCCGAGGACTTCGAGGGGCGCCTGGTCATCTCGGCGGACCCCGACGTGCACCGCGCCGAGCTGCAGAAGTACGTCGACCTGGGCTTCGACCGCATCTACGTCCACAACGTGGGGCGCAACCAGCGCGAGTGGATCGAGGTCTTCGGCGCCGACGTGCTGCCGAAGCTGGTGCGATGAGTCTCGAGATCTGGGCGCCCGCGGGGCTCGGCGAGGTGCGCGCGGGCGACGACCTCGTCGCGCTCGTCGCGGGGCTCCTGACGTCCGACCCGCGCGGGGTCCGGGACGGTGACGTGCTGGTGCTGACCTCCAAGGTCGTGTCCAAGGCGGAGGGGCGTTCGGTCGCGGCCGACGACCGCGAGCAGGCGATCACGGACGAGACCGTGCGCGTCGTCGCGACGCGTGAGCACCCCGGTGGCGTGACGCGGATCGTCGAGAACCGGCTCGGGCTCGTGATGGCCGCCGCGGGCGTCGACGCGAGCAACACGCCGGTCGGGACCGTGCTGCTGCTGCCGGTGGACCCGGACGCGAGCGCGCGGGCGCTGCGGCGCGGGCTCTTCGACGCGCTCGGCGTCCGGGTCGGCGTGATCGTCTCCGACACCGCGGGGCGGCCGTGGCGGCAGGGGGTCACCGACATCGCGATCGGGGCCGCGGGCGTCGTCGTGCTCGACGACCTGCGCGGTCAGGTTGACTCGTTCGGGCGGCCGCTCGTGATGACCGTGGCCGCCGTGGGCGACGAGGTCGCGGCGGCGGCCGAGCTGGTCAAGGGCAAGGCAGCGGGGCTGCCGCTGGCCGTCGTGCGCGGGCTGGACCACCTGGTCGCCGACGAGGACGGGCCCGGTGCGGGCGCGCTGGTGCGACTCGGTGACGAAGACATGTTCCAGCAGGGCAGCTCGGAGGCGTACGCCCAGGGGTGGAAGGACGCGCTCGAGGGTCGCGCGTGAGCGGGGCGGGCTCCGGGGTGTCTCCAGGAGCGCCTCGGGGGACCGGGAAGGCGCGCGCCTCGCGCGCGCCGTGGATCACGCTCGGCGTCGTCGTCACGCTCGCCGCCGCGGTGCTGGCGGTGTGGTTCGCGGGGCCCGGGGGGTCGCCAGGGGCGACGTCGGCCGTGTCGCCGAGCCCGACGTCGAGCACGACGCCGAGCGAAGGGCCCGCTGTGTCGTCGTCGCCGTCCGCCGAGCCCACGCCTACGTCGTCGTCCCAGGCCGCCGACCCCTGGGCCCGGTGGACGCTTGCGCAGCAAGTGGGGCAGGTGTTCATGGTCGGCGTGAACGTGAGCGACCCGGCGGCGGTGAGCACGTCGGCGGTGCGAGACGACCACGTCGGCAACGTGTTCCTGCAGGGCCGCACCACGGCCGGTGCGGATGCGGTGCGCTCGCTGGTTCGGTCGTTCACGGATCTCGTCGGACCGCAGACCACGCACGGCACGATCCTGCTGGTCGCGACCGACCAGGAGGGCGGCGAGGTGCAGGTGCTGCGCGGGCCGGGCTTCTCGACGATCCCGTCGGCGCTCGAGCAGTCGAAGCTCGCGCCGTCCGACCTGCAGGCGCGGGCGCTGGCCTGGGGCAAGGAGCTGCGCGACGCCGGTGTGAACCTGGACCTGGCGCCGGTGATGGACCTGGTGGACGGCCAGCCGTCCGCCAACCCGCCGATCGGTGCGCTGGACAGGAGCTACGGGTTCACCGCCGACTCCGTCACGTCGCACGCCGAGGCCTTCTCTGCGGGGTTGAACGCCGCGCGCGTCAGTGTGTCGATCAAGCACTTCCCGGGGCTGGGGCGCGTCACCGCGAACACCGACACGACCGCCGGGGTCACCGACGACGTCACCACGCGCGACGACGCATCGGTCGACGTGTTCCGCTCCGGCATCGCGGCGGGGGCGCAGTCCGTCATGGTGTCCACGGCCGACTACAGCCGCATCGACCCCGGTGTGCCGGCCGCGTTCTCGTCGACCGTGGTGACGGGCATGCTGCGCGGTGACCTGGGATTCGACGGGCTCGTCGTCACCGACGACCTGTCGGGGGCGAAGCAGGTCGAGGCGTGGTCACCCGGCGACCGGGCGATCAAGGCCCTCGAGGCGGGCGTCGACCTGGTGCTGGTGTCGAAGGAACCGACCGTGGCGCACGAGATGGTCTCCGCGGTGCTGGCGAAGGCTCAGGCGGACCCGGCGTTCGCGGCCCGCGTGCGGGACGGCGCGCGGCACGTGCTCGAGGCGAAGGGCTCGTGGCCGCCTTCGTCGTGAGGTCGTCGCCCTGAGCGCTGTCAGCCGTACGGCTGTGACGGGTTCTTCCCCTGCGCGGCGAGCTGCGCGGACTGGCCGGTCGCGCCGGGCTGACCCTGCGGGATGGGCTCGACGATGACCGCGGTGCCGTACGCGCACACCTCGGAGAAGTTGCCGATGGCGCTCGTGTCGAACCGCATCATGATGATCGCGTTGGCGCCCCGCTGCTCCGCGTCGGTCACCATGCGGTGCATGACGTCCTGACGGCTCTGCGCGACGATCTTGGTGTACTCGGGGATCTCCCCGCCGCCGATCGCACGGAAGCTCGCGGTGATGCCGGAACCGATGTTGGTGGACCGCACGGTGATGCCCATGACCTCGCCGAGGACTGCCTGGATGCGGTAGCCGGGCAGGTCGTTCGTCGTGACCACGATCATGGGCGTGATGATGCCAGAGCGGGTGCCTGCGCGTAGTTCGTCGTCAGCCCTTGGTCTTCGCCGCCGCCTTCGCGGCCTTCTTCGTCGCGCGGACCTCCGACAGCGACTGGGGGTCGGTGACGTCCGCGATCGACCGGCGTGCACCGTCCTCGCCGTAGGCGCCGGCGGCCTCGCGCCAGCCCGACGGCTCGACGCCGTACTGCTTGCCCAGCAGCGCGACGAAGATCCGCGCCTTCTGCTCGCCGAACCCGGGCAGCGCCTTGAGGCGGCGCAGGACCGTGGCGCCGTCGGGGTCGTCGTCGGTCCACAGCCGCGTCACGTCACCGTCATAGCTCTCGACGACCGCCGCGGCCACGGCCTGGATGCGGCCCGCCATCGATCCCGGGAAGCGGTGGACCGCCGGCGGCGTCGCGCACAGCGCCGCGAACTCCTGCGGGTTCGCCTCCGCGATGCGGTGCACGTCGAGGCCGCCCATGCGCTCCGCGATCTTCGCCGGGCCCGCGAACGCGGACTCCATCGTCACCTGCTGGTCGAGCAGCATCCCGATCAGCAGGGCGAACGGGTCGTTCGTCAGGAGCTCGTCAGCGGCAGGATCACCGGTCATCCAGAGCGTCATGGCGTTGAATCTACCGTCGCACCTTCCACTCGGGTGGGTTGCCCGCCCACCACATCGTTCCCGCCTCATCGGGCGTCAGCGTTTCCCACAGGCTCCCCAACGGTTCGCCGAGCTCGCAGGTGACGACTTCATCGACGACTCCCTCGATGGTCCAGTCGGCTTCGACGACCCTGCGAAGTCCCAGCAGGATCGGGCCGTAGAGGGGTTGCCGGTAGACGACGCAGAACACGTCCTCGGCTTCGACCCACGAGTCGACGAGCTCAGGAACGAGGTCCGCGCTCATGAACGCTCCGCGCCCCCGCTTGATCGCAGCGACTACCAGTTCGTGAGCTCCTGCTGCTCTCGTCTCACCGTCCGTGCTCTCCGTCATGACGCGCTGTACCCCTCCAGGGGAGTCCCGATCGACACACCGAACGGGTCGTCGGTGAGCAGGGTGTCGGCGGCCTTGTCGCCCGTGGCGCACAGTCGGGGTGCCATGGCTCCATCCTGCCCACCTGACGGGCGGCGGGAGTGCGGACCGGTCGACGACAGGTGGGTCGGACCGCTGAACTACGCTCGTCCTCGTGCTGATCCGGGAACGCGCCGACACCGACCTGCCTCGGCTCGAGGAGATCCTGCGAGCGACCTACCAGCGGGACGGCTATCCCTTCCGCGCGGAGAGCGTCTCGGCGGACTGGCTGGTGCGGCACGGAGACCTCGCGTGGGTGCTGGTCGTCGACGGTGTGGTCGTCGGGCACGTCGCACTCTGTCTGCCGCCGGGCGCGAGCCCCTCGGTCGACGGCTCTCGGGGGGCCGAGATCGTGCGCTACTTCGTCGCGTCGGAGGCTCGCGGGACGGGCGGGGCGTCGCGCCTCCTGCACCACGCGCTCGCCGAGGCGCGCGAGCGCGCCGGCGACGCCTGGCTCGTGGTCATGCCGCACAACGCCCAAGCGGTCGCGGCATACCTGCGAGCCGGGCTGATTCCCGACGGCGAGGACTCGTGGACCGACGCCGAGGGCGTCCACCACCCGCTGCTGCGGTTCCGGGCGCCGGGCAGCAGGGCGTCGGCCGACCATGAGTCGGGCAGCCCTCGGCAGGTCGCCTGACAGGTTCCCGCGACCACGGGTCGGACGGGTGACAATCGGCGCCGTGAGCGATGAGAACCGGTGGGTCATCGTGGTCCCTGTGAAGGTGGCTTCGGCCGGCAAGACGCGTCTCGCGGGTGCCTTCGACTCGCGGGCGCGGACGGCGCTCGTGCGCGCCATGGCGTTGGACACCGTCGACGCCGCCGCAGCAGCCGCACGGGTTGCTCGGGTGCTTGTCGTGACCGCGGACCCGGTGATCGTCGAGGCTGCAGGGCCGGCGTTCGGCGTCGTCGCGGAGCCGACGCCGAACGAGCCGACACCCGACGCTGCGCAGCCCGCCCCCCTCAACCGGGCGATCGAGGCGGGGATCGCGGGCGCGCGGCGACTCGTTCCTCGCGCGAGCGTCGCGGTGCTGCTCGGAGACGTGCCCGCGTTGCGGCCCGCCGACCTGGACGTCGCGTTGGGACTGGCCGACGACGTGCCACGGGGTTTCGTCGCAGACGCCGACGGCTCGGGGACGACGCTGCTGACGGGCTCGCGCGGCGCCGACCTGTCGCCGCGGTTCGGGGTGGGGTCTGCCGCGGCGCATGCCGCGTGCGGGCACGCGCCGCTCGACGTCTCGTCGTCATCGACGCTGCGGCGGGACGTGGACGTGCCCGCTGACCTTGAGGCCGTCGCTGCGCTGGGTCTCGGCCGACGGACCGTCTCGCTGCTGGAGCGGCTGAGGGGCTGACCTCGCGTCGGATCCACACGGCGGATCGAGCAGGGCGTGTGGACAAGTCGCTCGCG
>Ga0160439_1000170_pt1 | contig 48554 bp, 49 predicted proteins | sample HID1975M_E0MG_FD_108201 | JGI IMG/M metagenome (GOLD analysis project Ga0160439, IMG submission 108201) | Enriched soil microbial communities from UW Madison campus, WI, USA - HID1975M_E0 MG | ecosystem: Environmental > Terrestrial > Soil > Unclassified | place: USA: Madison, Wisconsin... | reverse complement strand
CTCGGCTGTGGTACTGGCGCTTGGCATCGCTCGGCTTGGCTTCGGGTTTGGATTTATCCATGGGACACCTCCTTCAAGTATTGTCTACTTCTTCGGGTGTCCGGAAAACCCGGGCTAGCTCAGTCTGATACCTTTCATGCGGGGCAGGTCTCCACGAGGTCTTCCCTACCGGGCTTTCATCTCCTCCTTCTCCTTCTTCTCCTTTTTTTCTCCATCGTAGTGAGACTTGATGGCGAGAAACATGCCCGTGCCCAACACGAGAAGCTTGAACGTACCGAAGACGACAGGGACCCAAAAATTCATTATTTCCTCAAAAGGCTGCTTCAGCAGCTTCATTCACGACTCGTGGTCCAGGCAAAGACAAACGAACGATAGCGGTATGGGCATGACTGCCGACATTGCAGTTTGATGCCTTTCGTTGGGGCGGTAGCGTGAGCGTCATCGCCTGCGCCGGGCAATACGCTCCCAATCCTACCTGCGTTATTCAGCGTTCGACCGGATCAGTTTGGCTGAATTTCTAGAGATCAGTGTGTTCGCAGGTACGTTCCTGGTGACGATGGAACCCGCCGCGAAAAAATGTCAGACCACAATGTCTCAGCACATAAGTGCCGAAACTGTGGTCTGACTCCAAGACCCCCAGATCCCTACCGCGGCCGTCCCGCCTCGATCCACTCCTGCACCTGTTCCATCGGCAACCGGTATCGTGCGCAGTTGTACAGATCCAGCAAGAGCAGTTCCTCCGCCAACATCGGACGCAACACGTGCGCATCGTCCTTCGATAGGGCCAGCGCCGCTACCGCCGCATCGGCCGTCTGCCGTGCGCGCACCACCCGACTGATCGCTTCGTTCAGTTTTTCCCGGAAGCGCAGGCGAATGGGATCCGGCACACCCGCCGCGTCGAGCTGAATGGCGTACTTTCGGATCGAGCGCCGATAGGACCACGTGAACAGATCCACCGCCAGCGTCACATCGCCGCGTTCGTAGACGCCCATCATGGCGTAGGCATAGTCTTGAGCCTCCACGTCCAGGAATGATAGCGGCGCGCAGTTGTAGAGCATCAGCGGAATGTTGGCCGACAGGCGGCTGGTGCGCTTGTTGCCATCCTCGAATGGCTGCAGATAGGCAAGGTTCACCCAGAGAAAGAATGCCGCTTCGACGGGGTTCTTGATCAGCCGCGCTTTCTCCACGATGTGATCGAAAATTTCCTGCAGCAGCGCGGGCGCCTGGATGGGCAGATAGGTCGTGCCGCCGATGTTGACCACGGTCCGGCGGATACGACCTAGGCTTCTGGTATTTGGCAACAGGTGCTGCATCAGGATCGCGTGGAGATTGCCGATGACGGCGGACGTGAGGCCGTGCATGGGCACCGCGTCGATCATGAACTCGATGGCGGCCTTGTGGTTGAGCAGCATGACCGCGTCCAGATCTGTGCCCGCCGCGCCGCGCTTGAAGAGTTCTTGCGTGGCCAGCAGCGAATACCGATTGCCTTCCAACCGCGAAGACGACCAAGACAGATCCAGCAACAGCGGTTCCAGCACGCGGCGCGCGTAAGTGCCGGCAGGCTGCTGGCCCTGCATGAGGCCTTCGTCGGCCAAGGTCTGGGCCAAAGCAGGAGGCAACAGGGAGCTCTGGTTCGGGACGTAGCCGTCCACGAAGCTGCGCTGATAGCCCACCGGTGCGCGCGATGCTAGCGGTTGCCGAAGATGGGCCAGCAGTTCCACCCCATGTTCGGACCAGATCATTCCGATCGTTTCGGATGCCGGATCCGCCACCCGTGTGGCGACGCTGTCCGGGGCCGGCGTCCAGGCGGGCGCGTCGCCCGCGAGTCCGTAGCGCGTTGCCCGGCCTTGCCCTTCGCGCAGCACCAGGCCGGCTTTGCGCAGTGCGTCCAGCTGGCGCTTTACCGTGGACCAACTGGCGCGGGTTCGATAGGCCAATTCGCTGGAACTCAGCCAGGGGAGATTATCCTGTTGCTGGGCACGGAGTAGCTGGAGGATGTGTTCGCGGGTGGTCATGGCGCGTGTGTAGAGACTGAATCAGCTCAATTTATCAGGAATCAGCTCAAAACTGAGCTGATTTTGAAGCCAAATGAGCTGAAACGGTCTGATTCTGAGCTGATTTCCGACGCAAGCCGCAGGAAGCATTGCCTGTTGCACCATCAGTCGCCTTCAAGCCGCAACGGTCGCACTGCTTCGGCAGCCACGGCGTCCCGCTATGCCAAAACACTTATGGAAACCTCAGGTTTATTCATTGGGCATGCATGCCTGACCTCCCCATAATCATCCCGCAGGCTTCAAAGGCCGCCGTCCATTCGCGACGTATCTGATGATTCATGGGGAATGACATGTTGAGGACTTTACTGGGACGCACAAGCTGCGTCGCAGGGATCGCGTGCCTGCTGTTCGCAGGCGTCACCACACGCGCTGCCGCCGACTATCCGGATAAGCCCATCAAGCTGGTCGTGCCGCAGGCCGCCGGCGGCGGCACGGATGTAATCGGCCGCTTGTGGGCGGACTACGTGGCGCGGCAGCTCAAGACGCCGGTGGTGGTCGAAAACCGGCCGGGCGCTAACGGCATCCTGGCATCCAGTTACGTGGCCAAGCAGCCGGCCGACGGGTATTCGGTGCTGGTCAGCGGGGTGTCGTACCTGGCCTTCAACCCGCATATGTACAAGAACATGCCCTATCAGCCGGCGCGGGATTTCGACGGCGTCAGCCTGTTGGTGAATACGCCCTTCTTGCTCGTTGCCGGTACGCAGACGGGAATCCGTTCGTTGGACGAACTGGTTGCCCGCGCCAAGGCCGAGCCCGAGTCGCTGAACTTCGCGTCGGCGGGCAAGGGCAATTCCACGCATCTGGTCGTGGAGATGCTGGCGCAGAAGACGGGAATGAAGCTCACGCATGTTCCGTACAACGGCGCGGCCGCGGGGCTGACCAGCGTGATGGCCAATCAGACCCAGGTGATGGCCGATGTGCTGAACACGGGCGCCGTACAGGCCAATGCGGGCAAGGTGGTTCCCTTGGCCGTGGTGGGCAACAAGCGTGCGGCAAGCGTGCCGGACGTGCCGACGCTGGCCGAATTGGGATTTAAGGATTTTCCGATGCCGGGGTGGTATGCGCTGGTCGCGCCCAAGGGCACGCCGCCGCAGGCCATCGCGCGGCTCAACGCCGAGACCCGGCGCTTCTTTGACGACCCCGCGGTCAAGGCGCGCCTGCAGGAACTCCAGTTGGAGCCCCTGCCCTCGTCGCCCGAGACCGTGGCGGAATGGACGGCACGCGATAGCGCCACCTGGGGCCCGCTGATTCGCCAGCTGGGCTTGAACAACGACTGAACACCACGACAAAGGACTCACCATGCCCAAACTTACCCAGGCGGTCTGGCAATACCGATACGACAAGATGACGTCCATGATGGACGAGTTGGCCGTCGACGCCGTCATCTTCACCTCGGCAGACTTCTTCCAGTTCGCCACCAATTTCCATACCGACGTGTTGCCCTGGGAACGGCCGATCTTTGCCGTCGTGCCGCGCAACGGCACGCCCTTCCTGGTGATGAACGAGCTGTCCACGCATCACATGCAGTTCTCGCAGGAACAGGGCAAGGTCTGGATCACCGACATCAGCTACTACGCCGAGCATCCGCGCGTGCAGAACCGGCTGCCATTGATTACGCAGCTGCCCGAGGTGCTGGCGGCCAGGTTGAAGGCCGCTGGGCTTGCGCGCTCGCGCATCGCGGTCGAGGGTGGCAGCCCGGTGCTGGCGCAGCTCGCGCGCTTCCTGCCGGACGTCGTCTTGCGCAACGCCACACCCGAGTGCCGCGCGCTGCGTTGGCAGAAGCACGATGAAGAGCTTGCCGTGATGGCGGCCGCCGCGTCCATCTCCGATTGGATTCAGGACCGCTACCGCGAGAACATCCGGCCGGGCCGGCTGGTACAGGAACTGGACTTCGCAATGGCGTCTCTGTTCGTGCAAGAGGCGGCCGAGCGCTTTCCGGGCGAGCATTTTGAAGTCATCCGCTGCTGGACCTTGAGCGGTCCCGCGTCGGCCTCGCCGCATGGCGATGGCGCGTCATGCGGCGCGCGGATCCAGGAAGGCGATGTACTGGTGAACATCGTCATTCCACGCCTGAACGGCCTGACCATCGAGAACGAGCGCACCTGGTTCTGCGGCACGCCTTCGGCCGAGCAGGTGCGGCTGTGGTCCGCGGCCAAGGCGGCGAACGAGGCGGCCATTGCCGCAGCGCGCACCGGAAATCCCGTCTGCGCGATCGACGCGGCCGCGCAGGCCGAGATCGAGAAGGCCGGGTACGCGGACTTCATCCGCCATCGCACCGGGCATGCCGTGGGCATCATCCACCACGAGTACCCGGAAGACATGGCCTTCAACCAGCGGCCCTTGCTGGACAACGAGGTGTATTCGGCCGAACCGGGCATCTACGCCTATGGCATCGGTGGCTTCCGGCTGGACGATACGGTGGTGGTGGGGAGCACGCCGCGCGTGCTGACCCACACGCCCAAGACGCTCGAGTACGCGACGGTCAAGTAGTCGCGTCGTGGGCGGCGCTGCCCTGGGAGGTGCTCTGCGCCTCCTGGCGCAGCGTTTCACGCAAGGCCGGCAGCACGATGCTGGGCGAGTCGGCCGCCCACAACATGCCGATGGGGCCGAACTCCAGGCGGGACGGCGCGCGCACGATGCTGATGAGCTGAAGCCGTTCATACATGTGCGCGACGGAGCTCGCCAAGGTGGCGATGTAATCGCGGTCTTGCAGCATCGACAACAGCGCGACCAGCGAACTGGTCTCGACGGACGGCTTCGGGGGCGGCATGCCCGCATCCACCACGGCCTGATCCAGCCGTGCGCGCGACAGCGTGCCCAGCGGCGGCAGAATCCACGGATAACGCTGGGTGTCCTCCCAGCAGGGCGCATCCAGATCCGCCAGCGGATGCCCGCGCCGGGCCACCACGCTGAAGGTGTCGGTCATCAGCCATTCGGTACACAGCCCGGAACGGCTGGCGCGCACATCCAATGGCCCGATGATGAGGTCGATCTCGCGCCGTTCCACACGTTCAATCAGGGGCTCGAGCAAGCCCTCGACCAGTTCGATCTGCACGTTGGGCGAACGCTGGTGCAGCGCGGCAATGGCGCGCGGCAACAAGACCGGCGCGGCAGAAAGAATGGTGCCGATATGCAGATGGCCGGCCACGCCACCCTTGACCGCTTCGATTTCCTCGCCAGTGCGCGCGGTGTCGCCCAGGACGCGGCACGCGTAGCGCCAGAGCGCACCCCCGGCCTCTGTCAGTTCAAGCGACCGGCCACGCAGGAACAGCGGCGTGCCGACCAGGTCTTCCATGTCGCTCAGCCAGTGCGAGAGCGCAGGCTGCGTCATGTGCATGGCTTTGGCGGCGCCGGTGACGCTGCGCGCGCTTTCCAGCGCGGCCAGCACTTGCAGGTGGCGCAGCTTGAGCCGGCGGGTCCAGGGCGGGTCGATCGAGGTAGCGTCCATGCGGAAATGGTAATGGATCTCTCAGCTTTATTCATTAGCGCCTTATGGCCGTTGGCAGCCAAAATGCCTTTCCCGATCGACGAGGGCAAGCGGTGACGAACGCAACAGAAAACATGGCCCAGGCACAGCCTTTGAGCGACATGGCGCAGGCTTTGGCCGCGACACCCCAACCCGAATGCGGGCTGCAGGGGCTGGCCCAAGCGCTGGCCGCGCGCATCGGTTATCGGCTGTTCACGGTTTTGGTGCTGGATCGAGAGGCGGAGCAGAGCCTGCGGTACTTCTCGAGCCAGCCCGACGCCTATCCCCCGGGGGGCGCCAAACCCATCCGCGAAAGCAGCGAGTTCTACGCCACTGTCGTGATGGGGGGACACGCCCGGATCTGTGTGGACCGCGCCGCGTGCATGCGAGCCTTTCCAGACCACGAGCTGATTCATTCACTTGGCTGCGAAAGCGCTGTGAACGTGCCGGTCCGCTGGGACGGCCAGACCATCGCATCGCTGAACCTGCTGCATGAGGCCGGCTGGTATCGCCAAGACATGCTGCCCGAACTGAACTGGTACGCCGCGATGGCCGTTCCCGTCATTCAGAAGATCATTCAAACCACCCGCCCGTAGGGAGAGAAAACCATGACACGCCTTAGCACCGCTATCACCGCATTGCTGCTGTCGGTGGGATTGACGCCGGCTTACGCGGCGGACGCCTACCCCGCCAAACCGATCACGATCATCTATCCCTACGCGCCGGGATCAGCGTCCGACACGATGACCCGCCTGCTGGCAGAAGCCATGTCCAAGCGCCTGGGGCAGCCGGTGATCGTCGACGGCAAACCCGGCGCCGGCGGCTCGATCGCCACCGAGCACGTCGTGCGCGCGGCACCCGACGGCTATACGCTGCTGCTCAGCGCAAGCGGCACCATCGCGGTCAATCCACACATCTACAAGCTGCGCTACAACCCCGTCGAAGACCTGGCGCAGATCTCCATCGCCGTGGAAGTCCCCTTCGTCTTCGTCGTGGGCAAGAATTTTCCGGCGCAGGATTACGCGGCGTTCAAGGCGTTAAGCAGCACGAAACCCGGCGGCCTGAGTTCGGCGAACGCCGGGCTTGGCACCCAGGCGCACCTGACGCAGGCGGCCTTCGCCAAGTTGGCGGGGGTGAACCTGAGCATCCTGGGCTACAAGGGGGCCTCGCCTGCCGTCAACGACATCCTGGGCGGACACGTGGATTCGATGATGGACAACGCAGCCTCGCAAATCCCGTATGTCACGTCGGGCAAAACCACTGCGTTGTTCGTCACCAGCGATTATCGGTTTGATGGGTATCCGCAAGTGCCCACGGCGAAGGAGCTGGGCATCACGGGGTTGGTTCCGACCGGATGGTTTGGTTTGGCGGCACCCAAGGACACGCCGCCCGCGGTTGTGGAAAAAATCCAGGGTGCGGTGGTTGCGAGCCTGAAGGATGCCGAGATGCAGCGCAAGCTTAAGGAGTTGGGCTGGGTGATCGTGGGGAATACGTCGCAGCAGGCCACTGAACGGGCTCGCACGGACTATGAGCTTCTGGGGAAGGTCGCTCGGGATATTGAGTTGAAGCCGAATTGAGTGGTTGGGGGCACATCTTTTAAGATGCCTCCATCCACATCGCCAGAGTCCCGACATGCCCTCCTCTCCCGCTGACGACGTGATCGCCCTGTACCAAGCGTATGCCGCGGCGTTTGCGGCGCAGCGGAGTACGGAATTGATCGAGCGCGCCTGGCTGACCGCGTTCCTGGAACGGCTTGCCGTCCCACATCCGCAGGTACTGGATGTAGGTTGTGGCACTGGCGTTCCCATCGCCCGCCACCTGATCGAAAACGGCTGCCGTATCACCGGCATCGATACCTCGTTGCCGCTGCTGTCCCGGGCCAAGGCCTCGTTTCCCGACCATCATTGGATCGCCGCCGACATGCGGCAGTTGACTGGCATCGGACCGTTTCATGGTTTGATCGCCTGGCACAGCTTTTTCCATCTTCGGCCCGAAGATCAGCGGCTGATGTTCCCCATCTTTCGGCACCTGGCCGCGCCCGGTGCGGTGTTGATGTTCACCAGCGGCACGGCGTTGGGCGAAGCCATTGGGACGTTTGAAGGCAAGCCGCTTTATCACGGCAGTCTGGATGCCAGCGAATATCGCCAATTGCTGGCGGAAAACGGATTCTCGGTGGTTCGGCATCAGCAGGAGGACCCGGCGTGTGGCGGCGCGACGGTGTGGCTGGCCACGCAGGCCGGCTGCTAGGCAAGGCGCGGCGCCGACGCGATATCATGACCCCCGCCCTTCCCCGCCGGGGTGTTGCCTGGCCCTGCCGCTTGCAATGCCCCGTTCCTTCCCGTCTCGGAAACAGGAACCCAGAACGATGCCGTTTTCCCCCACGCTTGCCCGCGTTTGCCTGCTCGCCCTTTTCGCCCCGACGCTGGCGCTTGCCCAGCCCGCCGAGCCGGATTTCGCCGCGCGCACGGCCGCGTTGGTGGAGCGCCATCGCGTGAATGTGGACGGATTGCTGGGTAATGCGCGGCAGGAGGGAATGGCGTTGCTGGTGATTCCGACCCTGAACCTGGATGCTGAGCCCCAGCGCGATTTCAATGACGACGCGACGCGCGACCGCTTTGTGCGCCAGCGCAGCACGTTCATGCATTGGAACCACAAGACGGATGAGGGCTACGCGATCAGCGCCGGCGCGGGAGACCACAAGCTGAAACCGACGGACCCCGGGCCGCAGTTCCAGACGGTGCGCGGCAAGCTGCTGTATCAGGTGATTCCGGTGTGGCCGGGTGAATACCGGCTCAACCGCATTACGTATCATCAGCCTCGTACCGAATTGCCCGAAACGGTGCCGCCGCAAAGCGCCATGGATCGTCTGAAGAAGATTGGCCTTGCGACGCTGGATTACACGGTGGACCGCGAGTTCAAGATGAGCTCGCCCCAAGCGAAAACCGGGCTAGAGGATGACGACAGCTTGGGCAAGGGCTGTGAGGTGGTGTTGCGGGCGGGCGGCGGCTGCGACGAGGCCGCGCGGGAAGTGCACTGGCGGATCAACGGCGAAATCGCGTTCAGTGCGGGACAGGCCGATGCCGTTCCTGCGCCCGGCATCGAAGCCGAACTGACTTTCTCGCCGATCGCGGCAATCAAGCTTGAAGCGGGCGATGTGGTGCTGACGGACGGCTTTGTGTTGCCCGTCGATCAGCCGGTCATGACGCCCGATTCGTGCGAAGACACCTCCCTCGGCCCCACCTGCACGATGGATTCGCTGACGTTGACGCGCCTGCCCGCCAGCCTGGACGATTTCCGGCAGGCGCCGGGCGCGGCCAGTTTCAATTTGCCGAAGTTGGATGCGGCGCTGCGTGACCTGACGTATCGGGCACCCACCCTGTACTACAAACCGGCGTCCGCAGCCGAGCCGAACGTGATTCGGGCCGTGGGCCGGAACTAGGATTCGACAGGAAACGGAATGGACGCAAAAGAGTTCGTCGCCAACTGGGATGCGCTCAGGGCCGAGTTGCTGGCCGCCTTCACGGCGCCGGACGCGGCTAGTGAGGTCGCCGCCAAGGTCCGGGCAATGGGGTTGTCCGCCGAGCAATCCGTTCAGATGCAGGGCATCCTCGACACCGTGATCAAAGACACGATGGTTGCGCTGCTGCTGGGTCTGGACGGGGAGGCCAGCATCGGGGACAGTCAGCAGGCGTTCACGATCACGGATGAAGACGGCACCGTGATTCAGGGCATCGAGGAGGCTGCGTGGGAGCGCTTCCATGGCGCTGCCGGGCAATGATGCAAGGCGCCGGTTGCGGACCTTGCACACTGCGTAGAAAAAATCAGGAAGCCTGATCGGGCCACCGCGGGCCCGAAGCCGTCACGCGCTTTCGCCCGCCCTGCCCGGCGCATCGCGATACGCGACCGCATACATAGCCGTCACGACGAACGTGGCCAGGACACTAAGCACGACGCCCAACGCGGCATAGGCCACATCAGCGCCCGTCACGAACGTGTACGTCAGCGGGGACAGCACACTCGCGGTGAAGCCGGCCACGACGACCAGGGCCAGCAGTATGAGCATCAGTGGCCAACGCGGGTAGGGCATTGCCGCGCGAATGTGGCCAAAGCCATATTCACCCGTCGTCGCGACGCGCGGCAGGCTCAGCCCATACGTCGCAAGCGCGTACAAGACAGGCAGCCAGATAATCGCCGCGGAGGCGATCAACGCGCCCCAGAACCGGATGTCTTCCGCGCCGTTCAGCAGCACATAGACCACAAACGGCAAATCGCCGGTCGCACGACCCAAGGCCGCGACGGCGATGGTGAGCGCGCCGAGCAACACCAGATGCTTGGCCTCTGCAGTGCCGCCGCGCGCGGTGGTGTCGCGCGGGATGTTCCCCAGGACGACGGCCCGATGCCAGGCGAACGTCATGCGCGCGAACGCGATCAGGTTGATCAGCGTCAGCGCGACAAACACCAGATCCGTCAGCTGATACAGCGGGGTGTCCGCCAAGGCGAACGGCAGAGACAGCGTGAACACGGCAAGCGACCACGGCGCGGCGGCCAACATGGACCGGCCCTGCTGTCGGATGACGCCAGCTGTCGCGGCGAAAAAGCGACCTGCCCCGAGTTTGCTCGACACGAGATTCCTTTGCTCTGAACTACGGGTTTCGTTATACCCCAGCCACCGCATCACCCTTGCTTGGCGTGCCGGCGCGCTGGAGCTTGCCTCAAACAGGCAGTTCGCGCGGCATCGACGTACCGGCGTCTTCATCGCCATAGATGAGTCCGGGCAACGGCGATTTGCCCCGCCCGACGTTTGCCCACAGCACTTCGATCCAGTCCGCCGCCGTGTCGACGATGGCGTCCTGCACGACAAAGTCGGGCTCGTTCAAGCCGAACGTCGGCACGGCCGGGGTTACGCCGCTGGCGGTGTGGCGGACGTCGAACAAGATGCGATGCGCATCCACCGCCTTGTTCAGCACATAAAGATCGGGGCCTTCGAGGCTGACGACGACAGAGAACGTGCCCTCGCCGTCCTGGTCCGGGAAGATGCCGACGCGGATTTCGCGGGCCTTTTCAGGCAGGGCCGCGATCAGCGCAGCCAAGCGCGCTTGCGCCTTCTCGGAATGCCGGTCCAGCACGCGCCGCAGCGCGGCTTGATAGTCTTGCCGATTCATTTGCATCCCCTTATTGCCCCGCGGCCTCATAGCTCACTACAGGCTGGCTGCGCGGGTCCTGACGGAAAAAAACGATGTTCTCGAACGGGATCGGATCGGCGTCCCAGCGCCAATACGGCTTGGTAGCGCCGGAAAAGCCGCTGTAGCGATGCTCGTACTGGTTGTAGCAACCGACATGCACGGGGTCGCGGCCGGCGCCATGCGTTCGCAGTGCGATGACCAGATCGCCCCATTTCGGATCCTGTCCGGACTCCACCACCGACGCGGGGGCAAACCGGTCGTCTTCAAAACGCTGTCGGGCCGATTGTGAAAAATGGGCTCGCAGGGCCTGCTGGATTTTCTCGCGCAGCGGTTCGTCGTCGGGCGAGGCGTCGCCGCCCATGTCCGCGATCAGTTGTTCGGCTTGCCGGCAAACGCCTCCCAACTCCGGGCCGATGCGCTGTTCCAGGCCGGCCGCCAAGCCGCCCCGCTGCATGTTGCCGGAGGACAAGCCGGCGATGGCCACCGCCAGCATCGCGGCGCCCGCGCCAAACGGCCAAGCGCGCGTGCGTCGGCCGGCATAGCGCAACGCCGCCAAGACCAGCAGCAAATGCACCGCCACGAACAGCAGCGCGTAACCGGCCACCATCCAGTAGTGATAGAACGTGAATCCCGTAAGCATCACGGCGTCCCCCTGCTCGCCCGGCGAGACAGCTTTACGCTGCCGATGCTGGCCGCGATCAGCATCAGGCTCGTCAGCGTCGCGATGCAGAAAAGCGGGAAGAGGTCGTCGGTGATGATCCAGCTCAGTTGCTCGCCCAGGCCATACGGTCCGAACGCCCGCGCACGTTCGCGGTCTGCGCCGGCGAAGATGCGGGTCCAGAAGCACGCGGCCAGGGCGCCGTGCAGCCAGAGCGCCAGCGCGTAGCGCTTGATGTAGACCAGGCAAAGTATGGCAAGCGCGCCCGTCCAGACGCTGATCACCGATAGCCGGCTGGCGTCGAAGAGCTGCATGCCGGGCTTGGAAAGCAGCCAGATCAGGGCGAATATCGCTATCGCACTGGCCGCGCCGACGGGCCAGGGAATCGGAGTTAGATTGATTTTTCGGGTCATGGGTGCGACGAATATACCTGATCGGACACGACCAAAATCCGGATGCAGGATCTGGTCGCAGACCGCGTTCGTGCGTACACTTCCGGCATGCTACGCATCGACAATCTCACCAAGCGCTACGGCGACTATCTCGTCTTCCAGGGGCTGACTCACACGTTCGGCCCGGGATGCGTGGCGCTATGCGAAGAAGACAGCACCGGCAAATCCAGCTTGCTGGGCATTATCGCGGGCGCGGTTGCACCGGATGCCGGAGATGTCTGGATAGACGGGCATTCGTTGACGCATGCCCCGCAAGAGGCCCGGGCCCGCCTGGCCTATGTGCCGGACAATTGCATGGCCTTTCCGGCGATGACGGGGCGTGCGTTGCTGGAACAAGTCGCCTTGGACAAGCAGGTTGCCGTGGACGACGCGGTGCTTGATCTGGCCTACCGGCTGGGGCTGGAACCGCACCTGAACAAGCGCTTCGAACAGATGTCGACGGGTACGCGCCGCAAGATCTTCGTGACAGCAGCCGCGTTGGGCGCCCCGGCGGTGGTGATCGCAGACGGGCCCAGCAACGGGTTCGACGCGCAGGGCCGTGCCGTGCTGGCCGAGGTGTTCAAGACCTGGGCGAAAGATCGCGTCGTGCTGTTCGCCAGCCACGATCCCGAACTGGTGCAGGCGTGCGAGGCCAGGACAATCAATGTGGCCGATCTGCGCTGATTGAGCGCTGCCGCAGCCAAGCTCTGGCAGCAGCCCTGAGACCTGTCAGTGCGGCTTCCAGGTCAGTCCGTCTTTTGAACGGTACTCAGGTTGGCCCGAGCAACACCCACCTGCGCCGAACGCCTGACGCCCGATGAAGGCCGTGATAAAGCCTTTGCCTTCGGTCAGCGATTGGTTGACGCATATTGTGGGCAGCGGATAGAACTCACCCTCCAATACCAGCGTCCAGGTCACATTCTCGCCTTCGGCCGCGTCCACCTTGTAGACCTTGCAGTTGTTGACAAGCAAGTGAATGGGCTTGCCAGCCAGCACGCCTTTGAACTGGTGGTGCGGCGGCGTTTCGCGCGTGGCAATGGTTTCGGCGGTGAGTGTCGACCCTGGCGGTGGCGGCGGAAGAGAAGGTTCGCAACCCGCCAGCACGCTTGCCGCGCACAGCGTCAGTGCCAATCGGCGAAGGCGCATCATCTTGGAAAACTCCGGTCAGGCGACGTTGGCGAAGCGCTGTTCAAGGTAGGCGATGATGTCGCTGGACTCGTACATCCAGCGCGTGCCGCCCGCCTCCTCGATACGCAGGCAAGGCACCTTTATCTTGCCGCCGCCGGCCAGCAATTGTTCGCGCGCTTGCGGATCGCGCTTGGCGTCGTGCAGGGCCACCGGCACGTTCAGGCGATGCATGGCGCGTCGCGTCTTGACGCAGAACGGGCAGGCGTGGAATTGGTACAGCGAGAGTGCGGCCGCGTCTTTGTTGACGGCCGCCTGGCCTTGCGGCGAACGCTTCTGCGGGCGCGGCCGCGTCAGGGCGTCGCCCGCGACGATCAATTGACCCAGGCCGACACGCAAGGCTTTAACAATCATGGATTTGGACTCGAAATGCGAAGGGAGGCGGTCAGTCTACTCCCTGCGGGGCATTGGTGCGGCGCGCATTCTTGAGCCCGCTGCAGGTCGCGAGAAATTGCGTTCTCTGCCCTTCTCTTCGTCGGATTTCAACTTCCGTGCGTGCTATGGCGGAGCGAGGCCTCGTTCCGGATGGTGAAATGTTCTCAGAGCTTGTAAGCGGTGGTGGTGTTGATCGTTTACGCCAAAGCCAGATTCGTTGACCTGCCGGCCTCATTTCCGGCCAAAATCAAGGAGAGTCTTGATGCCTAAAAATGCCGATGCTGAGATGGCCGAGTTTGAAGCGGCACTGCTGCGCAGCATCAAGCAAGCTGCCCAGGGCCAATATGCCCGTGTGCATACGCCTGCTGAGATTGTGCGGGGGCCAGTCCTCTACACTCAGATACACCCCCCTTTTCCAACGCCCGCAATCATGAGATCCCGCGCCGCCTCGCATGCCCCGCCGCCTGCATCCCCACCGGATCCCGCCGCTACGGCGCCATTGCAGGATGCTGCCCTGCTGCGCCGTTTGCTGCGCGCCAAAGACCGCATGGATGCCGCCTCGCACGAGGCCTGGCCGGTCAGCCGGCTGGCCGAGGTCAGTGGGGTCTCGGAGGCCTATTTCGCGCGCTCCTTCAAGCGGGCTTTTGGCCTTCCGCCGCACCGCTATCTGCTGACGCGCCGGATCGAACAGGCGGTCTCGTTGCTGCGCGATACCGAGCTCAGCATCACCGACATCGCCTTCTCGACCGGCTGGCAAAGCCTGGGCACGTTCGGCCGCATTTTCCATGACGTCACGGGCTTGTCCCCCAGCGCCATGCGCAGCGAGGCGCGGGCGACGATACCCGACATCGGTCGGGTGCCCGCGTGTGTCGTGAAAGCCGCGCAGCGTCCTGATCTGGGCACCGCAGTTTTGGAGAAGCGCCGCCGCTTGGCTGGCAATACAGTGGGGGCCTCAACCAAGGAGGAGCCATGAACGAAGGTATCAATGTGGTGGGCGTGTACGTCGACGATCAGGACGAGGCGCTGGCGTTCTACGTAGACAAATTAGGATTTCGCATCCACACGGATGTGCGCAATGGCCCGTATCGCTGGCTCACGGTCCAGCATCCGGATCAGCCCGCGTTCCAGCTTGGCCTGTTCGCACCGGGCCCACCTGTGCATGACGAAGCCACCGCGAAAACCCTGCGTGCCATGGTCGCCAAAGGGGCCATGCCGCCCCTGGTGCTCTCGGTGTCGGACTGCCGCGCCAGCTACGCCAGACTGAAAGCGCTGGGTGTGGAGTTCACGCAGGAACCCACTGACCGCTATGGCAGCGTGGACGCCGGCTTTCGCGACCCGGCAGGCAATGGCTGGAAGATGATTCAGGCGCCCACCGGCAAGGCGTAGGCAGCAGCCACCCAGTGACGGTCGGTTGCCGTCCAGGCTGGCTAAAATCCAACGCTTCACTCCATTGGAATTCAGCTTGCCATGACCGACCGACAGATCATCCTCCCCGATTCGATGAAGACGCTTGCGGACCGGGCCGGCTACGCGCCTGCGGTGAAGGTCGGGCACACGGTCTATTGCGCCGGGCAGGTGGGCCGGACGCCTGATCTGCAGGTCATCGCGGATCCGGAGGCGCAGTTCGCCGCGGCCTGGGAAAACCTGCGCGTGGTGCTCGCCGAGGCCGGCTGCACGTTCGAGGACGTGGTGGACATGACGACCTACCACGTCGACATGTCCACTCACATGGACGTGTTCCGCGCCGTCAAGGACAGGACGTTTCCCCGCGGCCGGTGTACGTGGACGTGCATCGGCGTGAGCGAGCTTGCGCGGCCCGGGCTGCTGGTCGAGATCAAGTGCACGGCGATTGCGAGGCCTGCTACCGCAGCCTGAGGCGTTGATCCCGCCCCGTCACCGGGCCAGTCAGAAGAAGGCAGCGCCGATACCATCCGTGCCGGTGCACGCGATTTTTTTGGATTAGTCCTGGCACCGGTACGGCCATCTTGGTATCAAATGTGGCGGCAAGCTTCACTCCTGCTCAGGTCTCTGACATGGCGAGGTGTATTCATGCCGCAATGCCGATTTCCCCTGCGAATCCTGGCTGCCGTCGGCGCAATGCTGATGCTATCGAGCGGCGTGGCCCTTGCCCAAGGGGCCGGCCAGATGGGCGTGGCCGCGGTGCCGCAGGCGCCGGGAAAATTCTGCGAATGCAGGTTCTCATCAGGGCAGTACGAGGCCTATAGCACCGATGGCACATGCACCGTCCAGCGGTACGGCGGCGGGCGCAAGTGCGAATTCGGTTTCGCGGGCGTCGGCGCCAATCCCGGCGTGCTCAGTTCCCTGCTGGGTCAGGATGCCTATAGCGCGCAATTTCGTCTGGCGCCCGAGATCCTTGCCCGCTATCTGGCGTTTGCTCAAACGGGCGACACGACGTCGTTGTCCGACAGCAAGTTCATTGAAGCCGCCCTGCCCGTGCTGGCGCGGGCCAGCCTGTTCCGCGAAGCCGTTGTCCGCGCAGAACTGCCCATCAAGCAGATGGATGCCGAGATCGTCGAGTTCTCAAGAAAATACAGCGAGGTCATTTCCGCGGTGTTCCGCGGCAAGCAGGCGCCTCAAACGATCAAGTGGAGCCCCAACAGCCAGTTCGAGATCGGACAGGGCTTCGTGCAGCTGGATTTTCAACAGCAGTCGCAATTGCTGGTGCTGTTCTTTGCCAACGCGAAACGGTGAGAGACCATGGATCTGACTTGCGTACGGGAATTGCCTGGATTGGACATCACCATGCTGATCCTGCTTGTCGTGGCGGGAATCGGTTTCCTGGTGCTGGGAGTGTACTTACTGCTGCGTCCTCGGCCCGATCCGGCGGGCCGGGACATGGAGGGGGGAAATGACAAATATCGCTTGAAAGGTCCCGTCGGATTTTTCCTCATCCTGCTGGGGCTCGCCCTGTGGGGACTGACGTATTGGCAGCTGAACAGTCGATTCGCCTCGGACGCTGAAGCCTTCACCGGCGCGCCCCGCACACTAGGCTCTATCGCTGACGGGCTGCGCCGCAACTCGAACGCGGATATTCAGTTGAAGGGCGACGCGGACACCGTCCTTATTTCACAACCGCTGAGCGGCGCCTGCGCAACTGCGTTGCTGGACAACCTGTGCGACAAATACGCGGGCACGCTCACGTGCAGCAAACAGGGCAATCGAAGGGTGATCGAGCGCACCCGTTGAGCGAACGAATGCGCAAATCACCCGCCTCAGGTGGGCGCTGTCTCGCTTCCATGCAGCGTTCTGAGCTTCCTCAATTCCGGGAACCACCGCATCCACAATCCCGCCACGGCGATCGTGCCCAGGCCGCCGATCACCACCGCGGGCACGGCCCCGAACAGTTCGGCCGTCACGCCGGATTCGAACTCGCCCAACTGATTGGACGCGCCGATGAACAAGGTGTTCACGGCGCTGACCCGGCCCAGCATGTGGTCAGGCGTATTCAACTGCACTAGCGATGAACGCACCACGACGCTGATCGAGTCCGCGGCGCCCAGCACGACCAGCGCGGCGACCGACAGCGGAATCGAGGTCGACAGCCCGAACACGGTGGTCGCCAGCCCGAAGAGGATCAGCGACCCGAACAGCAGGCGCCCCACGTTTTCACCCAGGCTCAGCCGTGCCAGCGTCAGCGACATCAATGCCGCGCCGCAGGCAGGCGCCGCGCGCAAGGCGCCCAGCGCCCACGGACCTGCATTCAGGATGTCTTTGGCGAAGATGGGCAGCAAGGCCGTCGCTCCGCCCAGCAGCACGGCAAACAGATCCAGCGACAAGGTGCCCAGCAGCAGCCGGCGCTGGAAGATGAAGGTGATGCCGGCAAACAGCGTGCGCCAGGTGGTCGGCTCTTTGCGCGGCGGGGCGCGTTCGATGACTAGCGTGGCGATGGACGCGAAGGCGGTCAGGTACAGCGCTGCCGCCACGCAATAGATCCACCCTGCTCCCAATCCGTAGCCGATGCCGCCCAGCGCGGGGCCGGCGATCTGCGCGATCTGGCCGCCGGAAGACGCCAAGGCGGTGGCGCGCGGCAGCCACTCGCGGGGCACCACCGCGGGTATCAGCGTGGACAAGGTGGGCGCTTCAAAGGCGCGCGCCGAACTCATGATGATGATGGTGGCGTAGATCAGCGTCTTGCCGCCCACGCCGTGCAGCGCTGCGATCGCCAGCACCAGCGTGGCCAGAGTTTCCAGCGCCATGCAGATGGCGACGATCTTGCGGCGGTCGTAGCGGTCGGCCACGTGGCCCACGACCAGCGTCAGCGCGGCCATGGGCAGGAACTGCGCCAGGCCGATCAGCCCCAGGTCGATCGCGCTGCCCGACAGCGCATAGATCTGCCAGCCGACGGCGACCGAGACGATCTGGAAGGCCAGCGACGCGCTGACGCGCGCGAACAGGAAGTGCAGGAACGGGGGACGAGAAAGCGGACTGGGGGAGTCGGGGGCGGGCATGGGGGCGTGCGGGGATGCGGGGCTGGCGCGGGTCGCACCGGAAGTTGCATTCTAGGGACAATTGGCTGACGGGAAGCTAAGAATCTCTCCGCCTGCCGGCCGACCCCTTCATCCGGTTATGAACTTATGCCTGCCGCAGCACTGCGCTACTTATAATTCCGTTTGACGCATCAGTCACCCACGACAAAGGCATCCATCGATGGTCACGCTTCCCGACTTGAGCTCGCGCGAACTCCAGGCCATTTGCATGGTTGCCGAGTGCGGCAGCTTCGTCGCTGCCGCGCTGACGTTGAACATTTCTCAGCCTGCGCTTACCCGCACGGTGCAGCGGGTGGAGAAGGCCGTCGGCGTCGAATTGTTCCATCGTTCCACGCGCCGGGTCGAGACGACGGCGGCGGGCCAGGAGTTCGTGTCGCTGGCCAACCGCGTTTTGGCGGACCTGCGCATCGCGTTCGAGAACATGCGAGAGATCTCCGACGAGCAGCGCGGCCGCAGCATCGTGTCCGCGGTGATGTCGGTGGCGTACACGCAGCTGCCGGGCATCGTGGCCCGATACCGCGAATCGCGGCCCCGTATCGAATTGCAGATCCGCGAGGGCGTGCACGGCACGGTGCTGGATGACGTGCGTAGCGGCGTGGCCGACATGGGCATCACGTACATCGACGAGGTGCCCGACGAATTCTCGGTGGTGTCGTTGGGCCGCGAAGCTTTTCATGTAGTGATGCCGCGCCACCATCCGTTGTCTGCCGAAGCCGGCGTGACGCTGGAGCAGCTGGCGCCGTACGCGCTGGTCTCGCTGCCCAGGGAGGCGCAGACGCGCCGCCTGATCGACAGCTACGCGTCGATCGCGGCAGTGCCGCTGCGGCACGCGGTCACCGTGAGCCAGTTCGCCACCGTCATGCAATGCGTCTGGGCCGGCGTAGGCATCGCCATCGTGCCGGGCGGGGCCGTGCCTGCGGCGTTGAGCGCGGACCTGGTGGCGCGGCCGCTGGTCAAGCCTGCGCTAAGCCAGGCCATCGGCGTGGTGTTCCTCAAGGAGCGGGGCCTTACCCCCAGCGCCAGTGGCTTCCTGGCGCAGTTGCGCAGCGACTGGGTACAAGTCGTCCCGCCCGCGCGTGCCCGCCGCGTGCGCCGCGGCGGGGCCTAGCGGCCACCGCGCTTATTGCAGCCGGATCCCGGCAAGCTGCACGATGTCGGCATAGCGCTTCGCTTCCGTGCGGCAATAGGCGTCGAAGTGTTCCGGCGTATCGCCGACGGGCATGGCTTGCGCGTCGGTCAGGCGTGCGCGCACCTCCGGTTGCCGCAGAACATCGTTGACGGCCTGGTACAGGCTGGCGACCAGGGCCGACGGCGTTTGCGCCGGCGCCCACATCCCGTACCAGGTGGTGAGGTTGACGGTGGGATAGTTCAGTTCGGCGAACGTGGGCACTTCCGGCAGCGCCGCCACGCGCGTGTCGGAGGTGACCGCCAGCGCGCGCAGCTTGCCGCCCTTGACCAGGCTGATCGAGGACGGCATCGAATCCAGCATGTAGGTGACCTGGCCGCCGATCACATCGGTCAGCGCCGGCGCGCTGCCCTTGTACGGGATATGCGTGGCGTCCAGCTTCGCAGCCGCCTTGAACACTTCACCGGCCAGATGGCCGGGCGTGCCGTTGCTGGACGATGCAAAGTTGTGCCGGCCCGGCTGGGACCGCACCAGCGCCACCAGTTCGGCTACCGACTGTACGGGTGAATTGGCGCTGACCACCAATTGGATCGGCGTCGAGGCCAGGTTGGTGATGCCGCGGAAGTCCTTGAGCGGGTCATGCGCCATGTTGGCGTACAAGGCGGGATTCACCAGTTGGCCCGACACGTTGACCAGCAGCACATAGCCGTCCGGCGCCGCCTTGGCCACCATGTCGGCGCCGATCATGCCGCTGGCGCCGGGCCGGTTGTCGATGACCACTGATTGCCCCAGCTTGTCGGCCAAGGCCGCTGCGACGATGCGGCCGACGATATCGGTGGGGCCACCCGGCGGATAAGGGATGACGACGCGCAACGGCTTGGACGGGTAACCGGACGCCGCCAGCGCCTGCGCGCCGGTCGTCAGGGACCCCAGGGCGGCGCCGGCGGCACCGATCAACAACCGCCTTCTCACGACGCTGCGCGGCGCGCCGGCTCGGGTGAATGGTTCCATGGTTTGTCTCCCTTGTGTCTTTCTTGTGTTGGCACATCTCAGGATCCGACCGCGATCGCGCCATTGCGCCGCAGTTCGTCAAGCCTATGCGGTTCCAGCCCCAGCATGTCCCGCAAGACGGTTTCCGTGTGGGCGCCCAGCACAGGCGGCGCGCTGCGGTACGCCACGGGCGTCGCAGAAAGATGCAGCGGGTTGCCGACCAGGTCGGTGCAACCGGCCTGCGCATCGGGCATCGGCACGCGCATGCCGCGCTGCAGGACTTGCGGGTCGGCGAACACGTCGGCCATCCCGTTGATCGGCCCGCAAGGCACGGCCAACGCTTCCAGCGTGCGCAGCCAGTGCGCGCTGGAATGCTGCGCCATCTGCGCCTGGATTTGCGGGATCAGGGTTTCACGCGAGGCCAGGCGCGCGGTGTTGGTGGCATAGCGCGCGTCGTCAGCCAGCTCGGGGCGGCCGATGGCGCCGCAGAACCGCCGGAATTGCCCGTCGTTGCCCACGGTGACGATGACGTGGCCGTCGCGGGTGGAGAAGTCCTGGTAGGGCACGATGTTGGGATGCGCGTTGCCCAGGCGATCGGGTGCGTTGCCGCTGGCCAGGTAGTTCATGGCCTGATTGGCCAGCGCGGCCACCTGCACGTCCAGCAACGCCACGTCGATGTGCTGGCCTGCTCCGGTGCGGTCGCGATGCGCCAGCGCCGCCTGGATGCCGGCGGTGGCGTACAGGCCCGTCAGGATGTCGGTGAGCGCCACGCCCACCTTCAGCGGGCCGGCCCCGGGTTCGCCGTCGCCGCGGCCAGTGATGCTCATCAGGCCGCCCATGCCCTGGATCAGGAAGTCGTAGCCGGGCCGCGCGGCGTAGGGGCCGGTCTGGCCGAAGCCGGTGATGGAGCAGTACACCAGGCCCGGGTGGCGCGCTTTAAGCGTGGCGTAGTCCAGGCCGTAGGCTTGCAGCCCGCCGACCTTGAAGTTCTCGATCAGCACATCGCACTGCGCCGCCAGCGCCGCGACGAGCCGCTGGCCGTCGTCCGTGGCGATATCGACGGCAACCGACTTCTTGTTGCGGTTGGCGCCGGCGAAATAGGCGGATTGCGCCACCTCGCCCCACTGCGGGTCGCGGATCCACGGCGGCCCCCAGCCGCGGGTGTCGTCGCCCACTCCGGGCCGTTCGATCTTGATGACCTCCGCGCCCAGATCCGCCAGCAGTTGGCTGGCCCAGGGGCCGGCCAGCACGCGTGAAAGGTCCAGCACCCGCAAGTGCGACAGTGCGCCCATCTTCCCCTCCCCCATTGTCGCCGCGGCGCGGCGGCGCTGTTACTGCAGTTCCACGCGCACTTGCAGCGGCGCCTTGGTGCCCAGCCATACCTGCTGCGCCTGTTCCTTGATCTGGGCGACGCGCTGCGCCACTTCCTCGGCCGTGATGGAGCTGACCGGATGGGCGATCACGACGGGTTCCAACGCTTTCATGCCCACAGCCTGGCGGGTCAGTTCGGTTTCGCGCGCGAACTCGGTGGTGATGATCACCGCACTGGGCACGCCCAGCCGCTCCAGCGCAATGGAGTCGCGCACGCAGGCCGAGCAGCATGAGCCGCAGTCGCCGATGGCGGTCAGCACGACGTCGTTCTCGGCCGCGATGCGCTCGATCAGTTCGGGCGCGGCATCCTTGGAGAAGCTGTGTTTGACGTAGTAGTTCACCTGGGCGAAATCGATGTCCTCACCCAAGGCCGCGGCCGCGCCGCGCAGCAGCTTGTTGGCGTTCCACTTGGAGTTGTCGAGGATGCCCAGCCGCAGCCCGGCCAGGGCTTTCTTGCGCGCCGAAACCGGCGCATCGGTAAAGCGCAGCGCGCCGCGCGGGTCGAACACCGCGACTTTTTCCCCATCATTCATCAGCATGTCCTGGCTCCTGGTTGTGGTGCGGGCGCGCCGCGTCAAATGGCGCACGCGCCGCTTGTGCAATCGCCGCTGTCCGCGCTTGCGCCGTCTATCGCGCGCAGCACCGGCGTGCTCATGTGCCCCCAGCCGGGGATCAGCACGGAAAAGCGGCCGGCTTCGCCGCCCATCACGAACAGATGGATGTGGTCGGGGCTGTGCACGATGGGAATGCGCGTGTCGTCTTCGCGCTTGTAGTACTTGGGCAGGTTGCGGTTGTAGACCTTGCCGTAGCGGTGGCCGTAGGCCAGGTCGATGAAGCGGTTGCCGTGGTTGACGTACAGGTAGTTGCGTACATCCGCGCGCGACCAGCCGTGCTTGCCGATGGTCTGCGCGTGCTCAAGGCCCAGCACCACGGCGATGTGGCCGCCCAGCACGGCGCTGTTGGACGCGATGGTGCTCATGGCCGAGCACATCGTGTCCAGGATGCCTTCGGGGTCGTTCGAGATGTGGTTGGTCACGCTGTGCGGCGCTTCGGCCGCCATCGCGAAGACGGTCGAGTCCTCGGCCTTGTAGCCGTGCTCGACGTGATACGGCGCCAGGGGGCTTTGCAGCTCGTTCTCGCACACGCAGTAGGTGTATTTGCCGGGGTGGCCCAGCGTGCTCTTGTCCAGGTCGCCGGGCCATCCGCCGCCCACGTTGAGCATGATGAGGCGCAGCGCGCGGCCGATGGTGGCGTTGGCGCGGTTGCCGGAACCGAATGCGTTGACGCCGCCGTTCATGCCGATCTCGCGGGCGATCGGCCCGTTGACGATCAGCAAGGGCGCGGCCACGTGCGTGGTGGCCTGCACGCCGTTCAGGTTGAACGCCTGGTCGGTCACCGCCTTGACGGCGGCCAGCACCACCGGCGCGTACTCTGCTTTGCAGCCAGCCATCACCATGTTGATGGCGAGCACTTCACGCGTCAGTTCGCCCCAGCGCGGCGCCACACGGGCTTCGACGAAATCGCCGTCACCGCCCAGCCGCGCGATGACCTCGTCGATCTTCTCCCGGGTCGGCGGCACGACCGGCAACCCGTCGGTGAACCCGCGCTCGTAGTAATACTCGACCAGGTCCACCCCGGCGGGCACCATGGCGGCAGGCGACGCCGTCGTTTGCAGAACCGCGCTCATCAGAATCTCCTCGTGGCTGTCGGATGACGTTGCAACGAGGATAGAAGTCTCCTGTCATTGATAACAAGAACAATCTATTTCGATAAGTGATTGCGTAAAACGCATAAATGGCCTTGGCCGCAAGGCCTGCGATGGGCGCACCGAGGTGTCGAGGGCCCGGTGGCGGGCCTAGCGTTCGTCCAGCAGGGACACCCGTCCCGTGGCCACGGCAAGCACGGCAGCGGCCGACCGCGCGTTGGCGATGCTGTCCGCGTAGGCGTTCTGCGCAATCAGCATCTGGCTTTGCGCCAGCGTGGCATCGGTCAGCGAGCCCACGCCGTTCTTGTAGGCGGCCAGGGCGGCGTCGTAGGTCGTGCGCGACGCTTTGAGCAGCGCGGCGGCGGCTTCGTTGGCGGCCATGCCGGAACGCAGCGCGTTGCGCGCGGCGACGATCTGGCGCGTGGCCTCCTGTTTGGCGCGGCTTAGCCGTTCGCCGGCGCTGGCCGCGTCGTTCTGCGCCTGCATCCGCAGGGCCGTGCGCATGCCGCCGTCATACAAAGGCAGCGTGACGCCCAGGAAGATATTGGACCCGGAGCGGCTGCCGTTCAGGTTGACGGTGGCGGCCTGCTGACCGATGGCGGGCACCGCCGTGATGGACGAGCGCCCGGAGGTGTGCGAGGTTGCCGCCGATACGAAGACCTTGGGCAGGAAATCGGCGTCGGCCGCGCGCGCCTTGGCTTGCTCGACCTGTTCTGCGGCATAGGCGGCCAGCACGTCCGGGCGGCGTGCCAGCGCGTCGGTGATGATCTGTTCGACCGGTTGCGCCAGGCCAGGCGGAAGCGGCGTGCCGGGCATTGCGGCGATGCGCGGCCTGGCCAGCGGCGAGATGCCCATGGCGGTGATGAGCCCAAGATAGGCGTCTTCCTCGGCGCCTTCGGCGGTCACGGCGGCCAGTCTGGCCTGTTCCCGGTTTTGCGTCGCCTGGGCAACTTCCACCACGGTGCCCTGGCCCTGCTTGTAGCGGGCGCGGGCGGCGTCCAGCAGCGTTCCGGCGTTGGCCAGGCCCTGCCGCGCGTTGACAGTGCGGGTGCGTGACGCGATGTAGGCGTGATAGGCGACGCTGACTTCCTGCACAACCAGCTGGTGGGTCGCGGTCAGCGCGACGCCGCTGGCGATGGTGGCCTGTTCCGCCGCTTGCACGCGGGCCTCGCGGCCGCCGAAATCGAACAGCAGCCATTGCAGCGCCAGCACGGACACGGTGCCGTGGGCGTTGCTGTCGCTGGACGATGTGCCCAGTCCGATGTCGCTCTGACCATGGCCGCGCTGCCAGCCCGTCATGGCCGTGGCGGCAAGGTGCGGCAGGTACACGCTCTTGGTGATGCCGGTGGCCAGTGCCGCGTTGCGCGCGGCATTCCAGGCGATGCGGGTGCGCGGGTTGGCCGATTGCGCCAGGTCAATGAGTTCAGCCAGCGCGTAATCGTGATCCGGGTCGATGCCGGGGTCTTGCGGCAGGGCCCCGGCCACCGTGTTGGCGGGCAGGATGTAGCGGGCGTCCGGGCGGTCCGGCTGCGCCGGGCCCGACACGATGGCGCCGTTGGCGTCGACCGGCGGGATCCAGGGGCGGTCGGCCCTGGGCGGCGCCAGGTCCAGCGATGAGGCGGCGCAGCCGGCAAGGCCCAGCACCAGTACCGGGAGGCACAGGCGGGCGGGCAGGCGCGGCGTCTTAGGCAGAGGCATGGGCCGGGGATTCCTTGGTGTCTCGGGCGTGCTGGCGGGCGGCGGCCTGCCGCGAGGTCCGCGCGTCGATCATGTGGAGCAGCGCTTGCAGGGCGGGGTCGCCTTGCTGGGCCGAGGTTGCGGCCGGAGGCGGGGGCACGTCGGCGTCGGCCCCGGTCGCTGGATCAGACCCGGCCTGGCTCGACGCGGCATCAGGGCTTGCCGCCTGCGCCGGGCCGACGCGGCCCAGGCGGTCCAGTTGGGCCCGCAGTGCCGGATCGTTGGGGGTGCGGCCCGCCGCCACGACCAGCGGCGCCGCGGCTGCCGACAAGGCGGCCAGCGCATCGCGCCGGGCGTCCAGCCAGGCTTGGCCGGGACGCATCCACGAAGGCTCGGCACTTGCCAGCGCCAGGCTGTACTGGGCCTCGCGGCCAGCCGCCAGCGCTTCGGCGGCCAAGGCATGGCGCCGTGGCCCGCCCGCCGCGATCGCGCGCCATTGTTCGCGCAGCGCCGCCAAGGCCCGATCCGCCTGCGGGCCGATGCTGACGGGCCAGACGCGGGTGAACATCAGGTACACCACCGCGTTGCCCAGCAGGATGCCGATGGTGCGGTCACGGGCGATGGTCAAGTCGAAACCGGGACCGGGGCCCTGGATGACGCACAGGAAAAAAGCGAAGGCGATCTGGAAGCCGGCATAGGCGATGGCGGGTGGCCCCACCGCGATCCAGGCCGACAGCGCCGCCGCCGCGGATACCAGCGCCAGCAGCGCGGCGACGGAATCCATGTGCGGCACGACGAAGACGATCGCCGCCGTGCCTGCCACCGCGCCGATCACGCAGCCGGCCAGCCGCAGGCGCAACTTCTGCACGGTCTCACCGGCGGTACCCAGCGAAACGATGTAGCAGGTGATGACGGCGGTGTGGATGCCGGGCCAGTCCAGCAGCGTGTACAGCAGATAGCAGAACATGGCCGCACCGGTGGTCTTGAGCGCATAGGCCACATGTTCCGGATTGCTGCGGGCGTCGGGCAGGAAGAAACCGGCCTTGGGCTTGGCGGCGGCGCCCTCTTCCGGCGTCTCTGCTTCGGCAGGCGGCACGGCGAAGTGCTTGATGGCGTCGCACAGTTGCCCGCAGGCCACGCGTGCGGCCGGCGCCAGGGCCACGGCCGGCAGCGGGTCCGGTTCGATATCGACGGGATAGCCGCCCTGCTCCAGCATTGCCGCCATCTCGTCCAGCGTGCGGGCGAGCGGCTGGGCGAGTTCGCCGGGCAGCCCCGGGCCGTCCGCGTCGCGCAGCACGTCGATGGCAAGCAGGATGGCGACACTGGAGGCCGCGGCCTGGCCCAGCGCAGCGGCGTCGTGGCGCGTGGTGGTGCCTTCCACGACCGACAGCTTGAGCCAGGTCAGGATCTGCTTATTGCCGTCCTGCAAGGCCTGGCCGAACGCCGGCTCCGCGTCCTTGCCTTCGCGCAGCCGTCTCGCGCCCAGCCGCAGCCGGCGCGCCAGGCTGGCGCAGGCGAGCCGGCGCGGCGACGGCGCGGCCACGACGCTGACGATGATGGCCAGGCCGACCGGGATCGCCACCATGAGCCACGCGTACAGCAGGATGCGCGTGCTGGCCTCGCCAATCGGAACGCGGCCCATCTGGTCCAGCCCGAAGCCGACGACCATCGCGATGATGGCGCCCACCGGGCGCAGCTTGCTGGCGGATGTCAGGTAGAGCAGGCCCGCCGACAGTACGGCCATGGCGGAAACCCGCAGCAGCGGGTAGTCGATGCTGGCCTGGGTCACAAGCAGGACCAGGCCGATCACCAGCGTGACCAGCACCAGCATGGCGCCGGCCAGCACGGCGTTGGTGACGCGGTCCGGCCGGATCAGGAAGAACACGATGTAGACAGACAAGGCGGCTTCGGGCGTGCCGTAAGCGCTGGCGACCAGCGCGGTGAGCGCGCAGATGACGGTCACGCGCAGGGTCATCTCGACCCGGCCAGGGAACGGCGCGAGCCACTGCCTCAGCTCGCTCCAGCGCGGAAAGCCGGCGTCAGCGGCAGGCCGGTCCATGGCGGACCTCGATCATGGCGCTTGCGCCCATGCGCACCAGCTTTTGCGGCGGTTCCTCGATCTCGACGCGCACGGGAAAGCGCTGCGCCACCCGCACCCAGTTCACCGAACGCTGCACCAACGGCAGGGCGTGCGGCACGTTGATGCGTTCGCCGTCGAGCACGCCGGCGCCGATGCCTATCACCTTGCCCCGCATCGCCTGCGAGCGGTCGATCATCGAGTAGACGGTGGCGCAATCGCCCTCGCTGATGCGGGCCAGGTCGGTCTCGCGGAAGTTGGCGACTGCGAACCATTCGTCGGACGCCACCAGCGTGAACAGGGACTGGCCGGGCGCCACGGTTTCGCCGGACAGCACGCCCAGGCCGGTCACATAGCCGTCGTGGGGCGCCCGCACGACCGTCTCACCCAGCGAGTGGCGCGCACGCGCCAGAGCCGCTTGCCTGGCCTGTACGGCGGCCTGGGCCTCGGCCTCGTCGCCAATGGTGCTGGCGGCGGCCGCCTGTTGCTGCTGCGCCTGCTTGAGAGAGACTTCGGCGTCGCGCAGCGCGACCTGGGACTGGTCGTACTGCTGGGTCGGGATGTAGCCCTGTGCCGCCAGCGGCGCCAGCCGCTTCACGGTGCGCGCGGCCAGCGCGTGGTTGGCCTCGGCCCGGCGCAGCTGTTCGTCGGCCACGCTGGAGTTGGCGCGCTCGACAATCAGCGCACGGCGCCGGGTTTCCAGCGAGGCCTGGGCCATGGCGAGGTCGGCCTCGGCCTGCCGGACGGTCAGGCGATACGGTTCAGGGTCGATTTCGAACAGCGTATCGCCCTTGGCCACGTGCTGGTTTTCCTTGACGGGCAACGAGACCAGGCGGCCGCCGACGGGCGTGGCGACGTGGACAAGATCGGCGTCGATGGTGGCGTCGTCGGTGGCCGGGTAGTGCGAAGATCGATACGCGGCGTAGCCCAGGGCGGCGATGCCGATGGCGATGATGGCCAGCGCGATCAGGCGGCCGCGCGCGACGGGGGTGGAGGTGCCGGCGAGTTTCATGGAGTCACCTTGTTCCCAGCGCCCAGAACAGCACCGCGACGGTCAAACCGATCGCACTGCAGACGGACAGTTGCAGCGGCACCTTGCGGTTCCAGCCCGTGGCGACGAAGACGCGGTGGGCAACCAGCGCTGCCGCGACGCCGACCAGTCCGGCCATCAGCCACCGAGGGAAATACGCGCCGAAGATGATGTAGGACGGCGCGCCGCCGAAGCTGCATGCCTGCAGGGCCAGGGCCGCAGTCATGGCAACGGCAACGCGAAGGAACGGCGGCAGTCTAGGCATGGCGTGTGGGCACGGTCGCCTGTGTCGGAATACTGCCGCCGAGGATAGCACTGCAAGACGGCGGCCGTCCCCAGGGCTACCCCTTCCTATTCGATCGACACCAGTTCCGCGCCTTCGGTGACCTGGTCGCCTACGCCGTAGAACACTTCCCCGACACGGCCCTCCGCCGGCGCCGAGATCGTGTGCTCCATCTTCATGGCTTCCATGACCAGAAGCGGCTGGCCTTTTTCGACCGTGTCGCCCGCCTTGACCGAGATCGAGATGATCTTGCCGGGCATGGGCGCGGTCAGGCCGCCGCCGTGTTCGCCCTGCGTGTCCTGGGCGTGCGCCAAGGGGTCGTAGAGCTCCAGCACGTGCACGCCGCCTTCGCCGAAGACGTGGGCGCGGTCGGCATGCAGAACGACCGTACCGGCGTTCTCATGGCCTGCCAGCGTGATGCGCAGGCCGTAGGCCAGGTTGGGGTTGGCGCTGGCATGCGAACGCCACAGGAAGGGTTGCGGGCCCGAGCCGGCATCCAGCGTCCAGGCGCCGCCTTGGCGGGCGACGGTCACGCGGCGCGTCTCGCCGTTGTCCACCCACTGCAGATGGCGCTGGTACTGGTTGCCCAGGCGCCAGCCGTCGCGCGCGTCCCAGGGGTCGGACAGCCCCTTGCCGGCGGTTTGCAGGCCGGGTTGGGCCAGGCCCTGGCGCACCAGCACGGCGGCCGAGGCCAGCGCCAGCGTGGCGGTGCTTGCGGCCTGCGGTTCCGGCAGCAGCGTGGCGCGCTGGCGCTCGATCAGGCCCGTGTCCAGGTCCGCGGCGGCAAAGGCGCTGTCTTGCATCAGGCGCGACAGAAACGCCACATTGGTCTGCACGCCCACGGCCTGCGTCTGGGCCAGCGCCTGGAGCATGCGGGCGCGCGCCTGGTCGCGGTCGGCGCCGTGCACGATCAGCTTGGCGATCATGGGGTCGTAGAACGGGGTGATCGTGTCGCCCGTGCGCACGCCGCCGTCCACGCGGACGTCGCCGTTGGCAAACGCGGTGTGCGGCGGCAGGCCCAGGTAGGCCAGCGTGCCGATCGACGGCAGGAAGCCCTTTTCGGGGTTCTCGGCGTAGATGCGGGCCTCGATGGCGTGGCCATTGATGCGCAGGTCTTCCTGACGCGCCGGCAGCGGCTGGCCGGCGGCCACGCGCAACTGCCATTCGACCAGGTCGTGGCCCGTGATCATTTCGGTGACCGGGTGCTCCACCTGCAGGCGCGTGTTCATTTCCATGAAGTAGAAGCGGCCATCCGGTTCGGAGATGAACTCCACGGTGCCCGCGCCCACGTAGCCCACGGCGCGCGCGGCGGCCACGGCGGCTTCGCCCATGGCGCGGCGGCGTTCTTCCGTCATGCCGGGCGCCGGCGCTTCTTCGATCACCTTCTGGTGGCGGCGCTGCACCGAGCAGTCGCGTTCGAAGAGGTAGACGCAATTGCCGTGCGTGTCCGCGAACACCTGGATTTCAATGTGGCGCGGCTTTTGCAGATAGCGTTCGATCAGCACGCGGTCGTCGCCGAAGCTGGAGGCGGCTTCGCGTTGGCAGGACGCCAGCGCATCCAGGAACGCGCCCGACGATTCCACCACGCGCATGCCCTTGCCGCCGCCGCCGGCGCTGGCCTTGATCAGCACCGGATAGCCGATGCCGTCGGCCTGGGTCTTCAGGAATTGCGGGTCCTGGTTGTCGCCGTGATAGCCCGGCACCAGCGGCACACCCGCTTTCTCCATCAGCGACTTGGCGGCGGACTTGCTGCCCATGGCGGCGATGGCGGACGCGGGCGGGCCGACGAACGAGATGCCCGCCTTTTCCGCGGCTTCGGCGAACGCTTCGTTTTCCGACAGGAAGCCGTAGCCCGGGTGGATCGCGCCCGCGCCGGTGTCGATCGCGGCCTGCAGGATGGCGTCGGCGCGCAGGTAGCTGGCGCGCGGTTCCGGTCCGCCGATGTGCACGGCCTGATCGCAGGCGGCCACGTGGCGCGCGTCGGCGTCCGCGTCCGAATAGACGGCGACGGTGCGGATGCCCATACGGCGGGCGGTGGCGGCGACGCGGCAGGCGATCTCTCCGCGGTTGGCAATCAGCAAAGTGTCGAACATGGATGTCATCCTGGCTGTAATTCTTCTTGAACTGCGGTGCTGCGGGGCAAGGGCGTACGCCCTACATCCGGAACACGCCGAACTTCGTGTCTTCAATAGGCGCGTTCAGCGCGGCCGACAAGGCCAGGCCCAGCACGCGGCGCGTATCGGCCGGCGCGATGATGCCGTCGTCCCACAGGCGCGCCGTGGCGTAGTAAGGATGGCCCTCATGTTCGTACTGTTCGCGGATGGGCGCCTTGAAGGCGGCTTCTTCATCGGCCGACCATTTCCCGCCGCGCGCTTCGATGCCATCGCGCTTGACCGTGGCCAGCACGCTTGCAGCCTGTTCGCCGCCCATCACCGAGATGCGGGCGTTGGGCCACATGAACAGCATGCGGGGCGAATACGCGCGGCCGCACATGCCGTAGTTGCCGGCGCCGAACGAGCCGCCGATCAGCACGGTGAACTTCGGCACGGCGGCGGTCGCCACCGCCGTCACCATCTTTGCGCCGTGGCGCGCGATGCCTTCGTTCTCGTATTTGCGGCCCACCATGAAGCCGGTGATGTTTTGCAGGAACACCAGCGGGATCTTGCGCTGCGCGCACAGTTCGATGAAGTGCGCGCCCTTTTGCGCGGACTCGGAAAACAGGATGCCGTTGTTGGCGACGATGCCGACAGGCATGCCCTGGATGTGGGCAAAGCCGGTCACCAGCGTGGGGCCGAAACGCGCCTTGAATTCGTCGAATTCGGACCCGTCCACGATGCGCGCGATGACTTCGCGCACGTCGTAGGGCTTGCGCGTATCGGCGGGGATGATGCCGTTTAACTCGCTGGGATCGAAGCGCGGTTCGCGCACGGGAATCGTGGCCAGCGGCGCGGGCTTCTTGCGGTTCAGGCGGGCCACGGCGTTACGCGCCAGTTGCAGCGCATGCATGTCGTTGGCGGCCAGGTGGTCCACCACGCCGGACAGGCGCGTGTGCACGTCGCCGCCGCCCAGGTCTTCGGCGCTGACTTCTTCGCCCGTGGCGGCCTTCACCAGCGGCGGGCCACCCAGGAAGATGGTGCCCTGGTTCTTCACGATGATGGATTCATCGCTCATGGCGGGCACGTAGGCGCCGCCGGCGGTGCACGACCCCATCACTACGGCGATCTGCGAAATGCCCTGCGCGGACATCTGCGCCTGGTTGTAGAAGATGCGGCCGAAGTGCTCGCGGTCGGGGAACACTTCGTCTTGCTGCGGCAGGTTGGCGCCGCCCGAGTCCACCAGGTACACGCAAGGCAGATGGTTCTGCGCGGCGATCTCTTGCGCGCGCAGGTGCTTCTTGACCGTCATCGGGTAGTACGTGCCGCCCTTGACCGTGGCGTCGTTGCAGACGATGACGCATTCGGTGCCCGACACGCGGCCGATGCCGGTGATGACGCCTGCGCCCGGCGCGTCGCCGTCGTACATGTCGTGGGCCGCCATCGGCGACAGTTCCAGGAACGGGGTGCCCGGATCGATCAGGTTCTCGACGCGGTCGCGCGGCAGCAGCTTGCCGCGCGCCACGTGCTTGGCGCGCGCGGCTTCGCTGCCGCCCAGCGCAGTCTGCGCCAGCTTCTGATTCAGATCATCCAACTGCGCCTGCATGGCACGCGCGTTGTCGGTGAAGTCCTGCGACCGCGGATTGATGCGGGATTCGATGATGGGCATGGGGTTCCACCCGTCCTGCTTGATTGGAATTTGAAGGCGCTCGTAGAGCGGGTTGTCTCGCTGCCCGGTTGCTCCGGGCATTCTTGTCGATGTGGGTTTTCGTTGCGCCTTTTCCGATCTGGCCCGCGACCGACCCGTCGCGTCCGGTGGCCATGAGAGAAAAGGCGCAGCGAAAAACCACGGGAAGGCGGACGCCTGTCCGCCTTCCCGCGTGTCGTCAGACCATCTCGATCGCCATCGCGACGGCTTCGCCGCCGCCGATGCACAGCGTGGCGACGCCGCGCTTGCCGCCGGTCTTGCGCAGCGCGCCAACCAGCGTGGCCATCAGGCGGGCGCCCGATGCGCCGATCGGGTGGCCCAGGGCGGTGGCGCCGCCGTTGACGTTGACCTTGTCATGCGGCAGCTTGAAGTCGGTCATGGCGGCCATGGTGACCACCGCGAAGGCTTCGTTGATCTCGTACAGGTCCACGTCCTCGGCCTTCCAGCCGGTCTTGGCGAACAGGTTCTTCAACGCGCCCACGGGGGCGGTGGTGAACCAGCCCGGCTCTTGCGAGTGCTGGCTGTGGGCCACGATGCGGGCCAGCGGCTTGACGCCGAGTTTCTCGGCGGTGGAGGCGCGCATCAGCACCATGGCGGCGGCGCCGTCGGAGATCGACGACGAGTTCGCGGCGGTGATGGTGCCGTCTTTCTTGAACGCGGGCTTGAGCGTGGGGATCTTTTCCGGCATGGCCTTGGTGGGGGCTTCGTCGGTGTCGATCACGGTGTCGCCCTTGCGGCCGGCGACCGTCACGGGGGCGATTTCCCACTTGAAGCTGCCGTCTTCGGTAGCGGCGCGGGCGCGGCGCAGCGATTCCAGGGAGAACGCATCCTGCTGCTCGCGCGTGAACTCGTACTTGGCGGCGCAGTCTTCGGCGAACACGCCCATGGCCTTGCCCTTGTCGTAGGCGTCTTCCAGGCCGTCCAGCGCCATGTGGTCATACACGGTGTTGTGGCCGAAACGATAGCCCTGGCGCGCCTTCAACAGCAGGTAGGGCGCGTTGCTCATGCTTTCCTGGCCGCCTGCGACGACGACTTCGGCGCTGCCGGCCGCCAGCAGGTCATGGCCGAACATGGCGGCCTTCAGGCCCGAACCGCACACCTTGTGGATCGTGGTGCACGCCACGCCCAGCGGCAGGCCGGCGCCCAGCGCCGCTTGACGCGCGGGCGCCTGGCCTTGGCCGGCTTGCAGCACGTTGCCCATGATGACTTCGTCGACTTGCTCAGGCTTGATGCCAGCGCGTTCGATGGCGGCCTTGATGGCGACTGCGCCCAGCTCGTGCGCGGCCAGGCCGGACAGGCTGCCCAGCATGCCGCCCATGGGCGTGCGGGCGATGGAAACGATAACAATGGGATCTGACATGACTAGCTCCTGTGAGGGTCGGGACAGCGTCTGGGTATCGGCACTGCGCGGTTGCCCGAAGGGCGTTCCGGACGCAGGCGTCTGTCCGTATCGTAAGGGAAAAATTCTTCAATCCGGCCCTGCGCCACCTGGGCGCGGCAGGCCTGCCACCAATCCGGTTCCAGCAGGTCGGCGTGGTGGCGCATGAAGGCGCCGCGCACGCGCGCGTCGCCAAGCAGGAAGCGGCCGAATTCTTCGGGGAATACGTCGTTCGGTCCAATGGCGTACCAGGGTTCGGACGCCATTTCCGCTTCTTCGTTGGGGGCCGGCGGAATGCGCCGGAAGTTCATTTCGGTCATGCGCTGGATTTCGTCGTAGTCATAAAAGACGACCCGGCCCAACCGCGTCACGCCGAAGTTCTTGTAAAGCATGTCGCCGGGGAAGATATTGGCGGCGGCCAGCTGCCGGATCGCGTCGCCGTACTCGCGCACGGCGGGGTCCAGCAGCGCGTCGGATGCCTGGCGCAGATAGATGTTCAGCGGCGTCATCCGCCGTTCGATGTAGACATGGCGGATGACGACCGTGTCCCCGGTTTCTTCGATCAGGCTGGGCACCAGACGGCGTAGTTCGTCCAGCAAGGCGGGCGCGAAACGGCTGCGCGGCAGCGCCACCTGCGAATACTCCCAGGTGTCGGCCATGCGGCCCACCCGGTCGTGCAGCTTCACCATCTGGTATTTGCGGCGCACGGTGGCGTGGTCCATGCCGTCTTTGTCGATGCGGTCCTTGATCAGCTTGAACACGTACGGGTAGGACGGCAGCGTGAATACGCACATCACCATGCCCTTGATGCCGGGCGCGATGTCGAAGGCGTCGCGCGAGTGGGCAAGGTGGTGCAGGAAGTCGCGATAGAACAGCGTCTTGCCCTGCTTTTGCAGGCCGATCATGGTGTAGAGCTCGGCCTTGGGCTTGCGCGGCAGAAGCGTCGCCAGGAAGTTCACGACGGCGGCCGGCGTTTCCATGTCCACCAGGAAATAGGCGCGCGTGAAGCTGAACAGCGTGCTCAGGTCGTCCGCGCCCAGCAGCAGCGCGTCCAGCGTCACCTGCCCCGCCGGATTGCGCGTGAGCGCCACGGCGAAGGGGTAGACGGTGGTCTGGTTGATCAGGCGGCCGACGATGTAGGCGCCCTTGTTGCGAAAGAACAGCGAGCCCAGCGCATGGATCTGGCAATCGCTGGCGATGCGCCGCCCCACGTGGCGCGGCAACAGCGTGCGCAACTGCGCGACCGCGGCCCGCGCAAGCATCCGGGTGTCGCGCGGCAGGTCTTCGAACGGCAGCGCCAGGCCGAAGTCTGCCACCATGCGGATCAGGCTTTTTTCCAGGCCGTCGGTGGCCGGGTAATACACGCGGTAGGACGGCGTGCTGCTGTCCAGGTAGTCGGTTGCAACCGCCGGCCGCACGAAGAGGAAATCGTTGTGGAAATAGTCGCGATGCAGCAGCCGGCACGACACCGAATTGAAGAAGGTCTCGGCGCATTCCGGCTGGCGGTGGTCGCCCAGCAGGCCGACGAATTCCTGCTTGATCTGCTGCCAGTAGGCCGTCTGGGCGTCGGTCAGGGCCGGCGCCGCTGAGCCATTGCCTCCGTTGCCGTTGAGGCTTGCCGCGCCCAGCGCGCCCTCGGGGCGGCCGCGCAGCACGCCTTCCAATTGGGTGGCGCATTCGCGCACCCGCATGTCGTAGTACTCGATGCGTTCGCGCGACAGGTGCTGGATGCCGTGCCAGTCGCCGGATTCGAACAGGGCCTTGGCGCGCTGCGCGCTGTAGCGAAACAGCGCGTAGTGGCGGTCGAACCCCGCCAGGATCAGCCGCGCGACGTCCAGCGGCGAGGGCCCCGGGGCGGGGGCCTGCTCGATATGCTGGACATCGGACATGCGGATCATGATGGGGTCCGGACGGCGGATCAGGCCGTTTCGTTGAACAGTTCGCGGCCGATCAGCATGCGGCGGATTTCGCTGGTGCCGGCGCCGATCTCGTACAGCTTGGCGTCGCGCCACAGGCGGCCCACCGGGTATTCGTTGATGTAGCCGTTGCCGCCCAGGATCTGCACGCCTTCGCCCGCCATCCAGGTGGCTTTTTCAGCCGTGTACAGGATCAGTGCGGCGCAGTCCTTGCGGACTTGGCGCACGTGCTCGGTGCCCAATTTATCCAGGTTCTTGCCCACCTGGTAGCAGAAGGCGCGGCTGGCCTGCAGCGTGGTGTACAGGTCGGCCACCTTGCCCTGGATCAGCTGGAATTCGCCGATGGCCTGGCCGAACTGCTTGCGGTCGTGGATGTAGGGGACGACCACGTCCATCACCGCCTGCATGATGCCCAGCGGGCCGCCGGACAGCACGGCGCGTTCGTAGTCCAGGCCGCTCATCAGTACGCGAACGCCGCCGTTGACCTGGCCCAGCACGTTCTCTTCGGGAATCTCGCAGTCCTGGAACACGAGTTCGCCCGTGTGGCTGCCGCGCATGCCCAGCTTGTCGAGCTTTTGCGCAACCGAGAAGCCTTTGAAACCCTTTTCCACCAGGAAGGCGGTGATGCCGCGCTGGTGCGCTTCGGGATCGGTCTTGGCGTAGACGACCAGCGTGTCGGCGTCCGGGCCGTTGGTGATCCACATCTTGGTGCCGTTCAGCACGTAGCGGTCGCCCTTCTTTTCGGCGCGCAGCTTCATGCTGACGACGTCGGAACCGGCGCCCGGTTCGCTCATGGCCAAGGCGCCCACGTGTTCGCCCGAAATCAGCTTGGGCAGGTACTTGGCCTTCTGGGCCGCCGTGCCGTTGCGGTTGATCTGGTTCACGCACAGGTTGGAGTGCGCGCCGTAAGACAAGCCCACGGAGGCGCTGGCGCGCGAGATCTCTTCCATCACCACCATATGGGCCAGGTAGCCCATGTTGGCGCCGCCGTATTCCTCGTCGGCCGTCATGCCCAGCACGCCGAGTTCGCCGAATTTGCGCCAGAGGTCCATGGGGAACTGGTCGCTGCGATCGACTTCAGCCGCGCGGGGCGCGATCTCGGCCTGCGCGAAATTGCGCACGGCGTCGCGCAGCATGTCCAGGTCTTCGCCCAAGTCGAAGTTCAGGCCGGGAAGATTCATCGATGTCTCCGTGATAGTGGGTACTTACATTCTTATGGGCGCCTGCCATCGGCGCGATGCCGCCATCGGAGGGCTCATCATGCGCCGATCACGCATCGCTGCGCAATGATGCACCGCAAATATTACGTTTACGTAAACGTAAATTGGAGTCGGGTTATCCCTAGGAAATTGCATGTTTCCCAGGGAGCAACGCTGATTACTATTCGACCCTGTCCCTGAAATCCTGCGTCATTGCCTCGGAGTCTGCCGTGCTCGAACTATCCAATCTGGACGAAATTGTGGCGCTGCGGCGCGATATCCACATGCATCCCGAGCTCTGCTACGAAGAGCACCGGACAGCCAAGGTGGTGGCGGACACGCTGCGCAGCTGGGGCATCGAAACGCACACCGGCATCGCCAAGACGGGCGTGGTCGGGGTGATCAAGCACGGCACGTCGGACCGGGCCATCATGCTGCGCGCCGACATGGACGCCCTGCCCATGCAGGAAGAAAACCAGTTCGACCACCGGTCGCGCCACGACGGCAAGATGCACGGTTGTGGCCATGACGGCCACACCGCCATGCTGCTGGCGGCGGCCCGCCACCTGCAGACCGCGGGCGGTTTCGACGGCACGGTGTACCTGTGCTTCCAGCCGGCCGAGGAAGGCGGCGCGGGCGGACGCGCCATGATCCAGGACGGCCTGTTCACGCGCTTTCCCTGCGAAGCCGTGTTCGGCATGCACAACTGGCCGGGCCTGCCGGCGGGCTCGTTCGGCGTGTGCGCCGGCCCCATGATGGCGGCAGCCAACGGCTTCAAGATCACGGTCAAGGGCAAGGGCGGCCACGCCGCCGCGCCCCAGGATTGCGCCGACCCCGTGCCGGCGCTGTTCGCCATCGGCCAGTCGCTGCAGACCATCCTGACCCGCAGCAAGCGGCCGCTGGACGCCGCCGTGCTGTCCATCACGCAGGTGCAGGCGGGCGGCACCGTCATCAACGTCATTCCGAACACCGCCTGGCTGGGCGGCTCGGTGCGTGCCTACAGCACGGACGTGGTGGACCTGATCGAACGCCGCATGAAAGAGATCGCCGGCAACATCGCCGCCGCGCACGGCTGCGAGGCCGACGTGTTCTTCGAACGCCGCTACCCGGCGCTCGTCAACACCGTGGCCGAGACCGAGTTCTGCATGGGCGTCATGCGCGACGTGGTCGGCGAAGACCGCGCGCTGACCATCGAGCCCGCGATGGCCTCGGAAGATTTCGCGTTCCTGCTGCAGGAAAAGCCGGGCTGCTACGTGTTCCTGGGCAACGGCGACGGCGAGCACCGCATGGCCGGCCACGGCCTGGGCCCCTGCATGCTGCACAACGCCAGCTATGACTTCAATGATGCTTTGATTCCGGCGGGCGCGTCGTACTGGGTTCGCCTGGCGCAACGCTATCTGACGGCCTGACCGCCGCGCCTGCTTGATGTGTTTCCCGTTTCACGCTTTATCCAACGCAGTGCTACGCAACATCACTAGGACGATATGAAAAAGAAGACATTGCTGGTCAAGGCCGCGGGGGCGGCCCTGGCAATCGTGGCAAGCGGCGCCATGGCCCAAAGCTGGCCCGCCAAGCCCGTTACGCTGGTTGTGCCCTATACCGCCGGCGGCAGCGCCGACGCGATCGGGCGCCGCCTGGGCGACGTGCTGCGCAAGGAAGCCAACATCACCGTCATCGTTGAAAACAAGCCGGGCGCCGGCGCCTCCGTGGGCACGGACTTCGTCGCGCGCGCGCAGCCGGACGGCACCACCCTGCTGCTGGCTTCCACCAGCCCGCTGACGATCTTCCCGCATCTGGCCAAGACCAACTACGACCCGATGAAAGACCTGACGCCGGTGGCCAGCGTGGCCGTGGCGCCGGTCGCCATCGTGGCGACCAAGGCGTTGCCGGTGAAAGACTTTGCCGGCCTGGTCGAATACGCCCGCGCGCATCCCGAAGGCGTGCGCTACGGCACGCCGGGTCAGGGCACCGTCGCCCACATCGGCATGGCCGCCGTCACCACGCAGACCAACACCAAGATGCTGCATGTGCCCTACCGCGGCAACAGCCAGGCGCTGACCGACGGGCTGGGCGGCGTGGTCGAGCTGCTTGTCGTCAACAGCGACGTGGTGTTGCCGCACGTGGCCAGTGGCGCGCTGCGGCCGCTGGCCGTGATGGCCCCGCAACGCCTGGCCGCCTGGCCGGACGTGCCCACGATGGCCGAACTGAAGCTGCCGCAGGCGCAGTACTACTCCAACTTCGGCGTGTTCGCGCCCGCCAACCTGCCGCCGACGGTGTCGCAGCCGCTGCTGGCCGCATTGAACAAGGCGGTTGCCAGCGCCGACTTCCAGGACCTGTTGGCCAAGTCCTACCTGCAGCCTGGCACGGCGTCGGGCGAAGCGTTCGCCAAGCAGGTGCAGGCCGAGTTCACGAACAACGCCCGCATCATCAAGGAAGGCAACATCAAGGCGGAGTGATCGGGATTCGCGGGCGGGTTGACGGGCGCCGCGTGCTCGACGCCGCCTATCGTTCCGCTCGGAATCGGACCGTAGGATGGGTGAAGCGCGAAAGACTGCGCGCCAGAACATAAACCCCCAACGCGCGTAACCCATCAAGCAGAGGTTGTGTTGTGGCGGATCTTGCCAAGAAATAACCTCCGTCCGATGGGTTACGCGCGCTGGGCAGCCGTGTCCTTCCGAAGAATCACTCGCGCTTCACCCATCCTACGTGCCCCGGGGGCCGAACATGATTACCAGCATGCCGGCCAGGCACAGGCCCACGCCGAGCCAGTCGCTTGCGCTGGGACGCACGCCGTCGACGGCCCACAGCCACAGCAGCGCCATGCCGATGTACACGCCGCCATACGCGGCGTAGACCCGGCCGGATGCGGTCGGATGCAAGGTCAGCAGCCACGCGAACAGCGCCAGGCTGGCAGCGGCGGGTGCCAGCAGCCAGATGGAATGGCCCTTGCGCAGCCACAGATACGGAAGATAGCAGCCGACGATTTCGGCCAGCGCGGTCAGGATGAACAGCGCGACGGTCTGCAGGGCGCCCATGTCCGCGCCTTACGGCTTCTGCGCCAGCAGCGCGCGGCATTCGCGCTCTTGCTGGGCAATCTCTTGCAGGGTGTCTTCGATGTCGCGACGCTGCTGCTCCAGCGTGGCGCGGTGTTGTTCCAGTACGCTCAGGTATTGGCGCAGCTGGACTTCGGTGTCCCCCGGACCGTCATACATGTCGATCAGGGTCAGGATTTCGGACAGTTGCAGCCCCAGGCGCTTGCCGCGCAACGCCAGCTTCAGGCGCGTGCGGTCGCGCGGGCCGAAGATGCGGTTACGCCCCTCGCGCGCCGGGCTGACGATCCCCTGGTCTTCATAGAAGCGGATCGTGCGGGGCGTGACGTCGAACTCGCGGGAGAGTTCAGAGATGGTCCAGGTTGACGAGGGCATGCGACGTGTGGCAGTTTACGTAAACGTAAATTATGATGACTTGACGGTAACGTCAAGCGTGGAGCGAGAGGCGATGAACCCCAACGAACAGAAACTGCAGTACCCCTGGGCGGACTTCCAGCCCGAAGCCGGTCATGCGCATGTGGTGACGGACGGGGTCAAATGGATCCGTATGCCGCTGCCGTTCGCGCTGGATCATATCAACCTCTGGCTGCTGCGCGACAACATCGACGGCCGCGACGGCTGGACCATCGTCGACTGTGGCATCTCGCGCGACGAGGTCAAGGCGCTGTGGGAAGAGGTCTTCAAGAATGAACTTGAAGGCCTGCCCGTGCTGCGCGTGATCGTCACGCACATGCACCCCGACCATATTGGCCTGGCCCACTGGCTGTGCGAACGCTGGGATGCGCGGCTGTGGATGACCATGACGGACTTCATGGTGGCGTCCTTGTGGTCGTCGCGCCGCACCGAAGCCGGCGGCGGCCCCGGCGGCCAGTCGGCCGTCGAGCACTTCGCCCGCCATGGGCTGACCGACCCGGATGCCCAAGAGCAGATCCGCCAGCGCGCCAACTATTTCCCGAACCTGGTGCCGGCCGTGCCCGCGCGCTACACGCGCATCATGCATGGCGACCAGATCCGCATCGGCGAGCGCGACTGGCGCGTGATCGTGGGCTATGGCCATGCCCCGGAACACGCGTCGCTGCATTCGCCCGGCCTGAACGTGCTGATCTCGGGCGACATGGTGCTGCCGCGCATTTCCACCAACGTAAGCGTGTTCGACTACGAACCCGACGCCAACCCGCTGCCCCTGTACCTGCGTTCGCTGGACGGCTACGACGGCCTGCCCGACGACACCCTGGTCCTGCCCTCGCATGGCCGCCCTTTCACGGGCCTGCACGAGCGCATCGCGCAGCAGCACGAGCATCACCGCGACCGTCTGGCTGAAGTCCTGGAAGCGTGCGCCGTGCAGCCGCAGTCGACGTCCGACATCGTGCCCGTGCTGTTCAAGCGCAAGCTGGACCTGCACCAGCTGACCTTCGCCATGGGCGAGGCGCTGGCGCATCTGCACGCGCTGTATTTCGAAGGCAAGCTCAAGCGCGCCACCGGCGCCGACGGCATCGTGCGCTTCACGGCGGCCTGATCACAACGCAAGCCGGGTTGCGCCCGACGTTCTTGTGTGACGACCCTTGCGCGTCATCGCCCATGCAATCTGCGCACGCGGCGGGGACGTAGGATGGGTGGAGCGCGAGAGTCCGTACGCAAGAACACCGGCCTTGCGCGCGCGCAACCCATCAAGCAACGATTGCGCTGTAGCTAACGTTGCCAAGCAATCATCGTTGCTTGATGGGTTGCGCGCGTTGTATATCGAGATGCTTGCGGCCGACGTCTCGCGCTTCACCCATCCTACGGAAAGGCCCGTCGTGGGTGGGTGGCGAGTGTCCGGTCCGTTACCGCGTCGCGGTCGCCAGCCGCACGGCCAGGCCCACGAACACCAGGGCGGCGATGCGGTTCAGCCAGCGCTTGGCCGGCAACGAGCGCTGCAGCAATTCGCCGAACGCGCCCGAAAAAAACGCGATGGCGCCGAACACCAGCAAGGTCGACACCATGAACACCGCGCCCAGCTGCAGGGTCTGGATGCCGACCGGGCCCAGCGCCGGCGAGGTGAACTGCGGCAGGAAGGCGAAGAAGAACAGCAGCACCTTGGGGTTGGTCAGGTTCATGACGATGCCGCGGCGATACAGGGCGCCGGGCTTGAGCGGTTCGGGCGCCTTGCCGGTTTCCGATTCCACCGGCGCGCGCAAGATCTGCCACGCCAGATAGGCCAGATAGGCGGCGCCCGCCAGCTTCAATACCGTGAACGCCACCGGCGACGCGGCGAATACCGCCGCCAGGCCAAACGCCACGGCGGCCGTATGGCCCAGCAGCCCGGTGCACAGCCCCAGCACGACCAACATGCCCGCCTTGCGTCCCCAAATGGCTGATTGCATCAGCACGAACAGGTTGTCGGGCCCCGGGGTCAGGGCCAGCAGGACGGCAATGCCAAAAAACGCGATCAGGGTATCGAAGGGCAGCATGGGTTTCGCCTGGAACGGGAAGGCTCCGGTCAGCCGGAGAATGGCATCATAAGGGCAAAATCCACCCGGCTCATTCGCGCCGACAACCGGAGAGAGACACACACCATGGCCGCAAACCCCACGCCGGACACGCCCGTCCGCGACGATGACGACGCCCGCCCGGACGCCGCGCTGGAGGCCTGGCTGCGCGCCCGCCACAGCTGCCGCGCCTTTCTGCCCGCCCCGGTGCCCCGCGCGACGATCGAGCGCATCCTGACGCTTGCGCAGCGCACGGCGTCCTGGTGCAACTGCCAGCCCTGGCAGGTGGCGATCACCGAAGGTGCCGGCACCGAACGTTTGCGCGCGGCGCTGCAGGCCCGGGCGGAGCAGGCCGGCGTCACCCCCGGCTTCACTCCGGACTTCCCCTTCCCCCGCGAATACCGCAACGAGTATCTGGCGCGGCGGCGCGAATCCGGCTTCCAGCTGTATGGCGCCGTGGGCGTGGCGCGCGGCGACCGCGAGGCCTACCGCCGTCAGGAAATGCGCAACTTCCAGCTGTTCGACGCGCCGCACGTGGCCATCATCACGACCGACGAGGCCCTGGGCGAATACGGTGCCATGGATTGCGGCGGCTATGTGGCGAACTTCCTGCTGGCGGCCCAGGCCAACGGCGTGGCCACCGTCGCCCAGGCGTCGCTGGCGATGTATCCCGAGGTGCTGCGCGAGGTGCTGGGCATCGGCGCCGACCGCCGCGTCGTGTGCGGCATTTCCTTTGGCTACGCGAACGCCTCGCATCCCGCCAACAGCTACCGCACCCGCCGCGCCGACCTGCCGGAGGCCGTCGCCTGGGTCACGGCCTAGGGACAGGCCGCCTCGCGCCTGATATGGTTCACCCTATCCGCCCTTGTTCCGGCTTCGTTCATTCTTAAGCACTTTCCCTGAAGATGACCACCAAACACATCGATACGGTTTTGCAGCACGCGGGCACCGCCCCGTTCCATCCTGAAACCGGCACCGCGCCGGTGCCGCTGCCGCCCATGCGCGCCAGCACGGTGCGCTTCGAGAACCTGGCCGCGCTGGAGCAGGCGCAGCGCACCAAGGCGGCCGGCGGCCGCGCCACCACCTACGGCCGTATGGGTATGGACACCCATGCCGCGCTGGAAGAGGTGTTCACGCAGCTGGAAGGCGGCACGCATTGCTATCTGGCCTCGTCGGGCCTGTCGGCGATGACGATGGTCATGATGGCGCTCTGCTCGGCAGGCGACCACGCGCTGATCTCCGACTGCGTGTACGGCCCGATGCGCGAACTGGACGATGCCGTGCTCAAGCGCATGAACATCGACATCACCTACTTCTCGGCCGACGAAGACCTGGAAGCGCTGGTGCAGCCCAACACGAAGCTGCTGTATGTGGAGTCGCCCGGTTCGCTGTTGTTCGAAATGCTGGACATGGGCGCGATGGCCGCGTTCGCGCAGGACCATGGCCTGGTGCTGGCCACCGACAACACGTGGGGCTCGGGCTACATCTATCGCCCGCTGACGCTGGGCGCGCAGGTCTCGGTCATTGCCGGCACCAAGTACGTGGGCGGCCACTCCGACCTGATGCTGGGGGCGGTGGTCACCAACGACGAAGCAATCGCCAAGAAGCTGAACCGCACGCAGTACGCGATGGGTTATTCCATCAGCGCCGACGACGCCTGGCTGGCGCTGCGCGGTGTGCGCACCATGCCGATCCGCATGGCCCAGCACGCGCGCCACGCGTTGCAGGTGTGCGAATTCTTCAAGAGCCGTCCCGAAACCGTGCGCCTGTTCCATCCGGCCTGGCCGGCGGACCCGGGCCATGCGTTGTGGCAGCGCGATTGCACCGGCTCCAACGGCATGCTGTCGGTGGAACTGGGCCTGTCGCCCGCGGCGGCACGTACCTTCGTGGACGCGCTGACCTTGTTCGGCATCGGCTTTTCCTGGGGCGGCTACGAAAGCCTGGTGCAACTCGTGTCGCCCAAGGACCTGTCCAAACACCGCTATTGGGGCGAAGGCGACAACGCGTTGGTCCGCCTGCACATCGGTCTGGAATCGCCGGAAGACATCATCGCCGACCTGACCCAGGCGCTGGAAAAAGCTGCGGCGGTACGCGAGTAACGCCGCAGCCCGCGGCATGGCAGCCTGATGGCACGGCATCGCGCAACGCGCGCGACGCCATGCGCTCAGACCGCCGTGGCGCGGATCCAGGCGCCGACGCGCGCGGCGATTTCGTCGCTGTTGTCATCCATCATCGGCATGTGGGAATTGCCCGCGATGCCCTGCTCCGCCAGCCGCCACAGGTCCACCCGCGCGCCGTGGCGCGCCAGCGAATCCGCATAGTCCTGGCCGGCGGCGCACAGGCGTTGCCACAATGGCGTGGCATCCAGATAGTCGCCATAGACGAACAGGAACGGCTTGTCCGCCACGGCGGCGGTGACCACCTCGCTGGAAAAGCCCGAGGGCTCGATGCCGATCACGCCGCGCACCAGGTCCGGCCGCGCATGCAACGCGCGGTAGGCCACTTCGCCGCCATGGCTGTGCGCCATCACCAGGCACGGGCCCACGCGATCCAGCACGGCGCAAAAACCCCGCAAGGCCGCATCGTTGTTGCCCAGCCAGCGCGGCACCGCGTGGCGGATGAAGTCGTCGAACGCGTCGACGGGAAAGCGCTGCCCGGCGAACGCGCGCCGCGCTTCGAAATCCTCGGCGCGTCCGAAGCGGAACAGTGACCAGCTTTCTTCCGCGTTGCGGATGATGGGCGGCTCGGGCCAGACCTGCTGGAACGGGGCCCAGCCGGCGCGGCCGCGCTCCACGTTGTCCACCACATACACCGCATGGCCCTGGCGCAGGAAATGCTGCATCCACCCTGCCCGGCCGTCGGGCGTCTGTTCCCACATGGCGCCCGTCATGCCGCCGCCGTGCAGCAGCACGACGGGCAGCGGATGGGTGAGCCGGGCCGGAATGAAGTACTGCACATAGGCCTGTTCGAAGTGGTACAGGCCGTTCGGGTCATAAGCCAGCGACGCGGTTTGCGTGAAGGCGATGTCGCGCTGCGGCAGGCCGGCCACGCGCACGGGCTTGCCGCCAGCGTAGAAGCTGCCAAAGTCCGCCAGCGCGACGGGCTCCGAGGCGGACGACGGCCTGGCCGGCGTCATGGCTTGACCAGCGGGCATTGGCTTTCCGACAGCGGCCAGGCCAGCGTGTCGCCGGGAATGGTGCGCACGATGTTGTAGTAGTCCCACGGCGCCTTGGACTGCTCGGGTGTCTTCACCTGCGCCAGCATCATGTCGCGCACCACCAGCCCGTCCTCGCGGATATGCGCGTTCAGGCTGAAGGGGTCGTCGATGGGCAGCGACTTCATCTTCGCCATCACGGCATCCGAATCCGCCGTGCCGGCGGCCTTCACCGCCTGCAGGTAATGCCGCACCGAGCTATACACGCCCGCCTGCAGGAAGGTGGGCGGGCGGCCGACGCGCGCTTCGAACTTCTTGGTGAAGGCGCGTGTGCCGTCATTCATGTCCCAATACGACGGCACCGTCAGATAGGTTTTCTGTGCCGCTTGCAGGCCCAGGCTGTGCACGTCCGTGATCAGCAGCAGCATGGCGGCCAGTTGCTGCGTGCCGCCGATGCCGAATTCCGCGGCCTGCTTGATGGCCGAGATGGTGTCGCCGCCCGCGTTCGCGATGGCGATGATCTGCGCCTTGGAGCCCTGCGCCTGAAGCAGGAACGAGGCGAAGTCAGAGGCGTTGAGCGGGTGGAACACCGTGCCCACCACTTCGCCGCCATTGGCTTTGACGACGGTTTCGGTGTCGGCCGCCAGTTGCTTGCCGAAGGCGTAGTCGGATGCCAGGATGAACCAGCGCTTGTTGCCTTCCTTGACGACGGCGGTTGCCGTGCCGCGCGACAGCGCATAGGTGGTGTAGGTCCACTGCACGCCATACGGCGAGCATTGCGCTTGCGATAGCGCGGTGGTGCCGGGGCTGGAGAACAGCACCAGCTTCTTCTTTTCGCGCGCGATGCCTTGCACCGCCAGCGCGACGGACGAATTGGGCACGTCCACCACGACGTCCACGCCGTCGGTGTCGTACCACTTGCGGACCATGCTGCTACCGATGTCGGGGCGATGCTGGTGGTCGCCGGACACCAGCGAGATGGGCTTGCCCAGCACCGTGCCTCCCATTTCTTCGATGGCCAGGCGGGCGGCTTCCACCGACCCCTTGCCGGTGGCGTCGGCGGTGACGCCCGCCATGTCCGTCAGGACGCCGATTTTCACGCCGTCGGCCGTGCTGGCATGCGAGGCGACGGCGCCGAACGCCAGGCACAAGCCCAGGCCCAACGCCGCGCGATTGCGCAGGAATTGCTGTTTCATTTGTCTTCCACCCGTTTGATGCCGTCGATGCGGCGAATTTTTGTGGCGAAAGTGTAGCGCCGGCGTTTGGCGCCCGGCGCGGCTGAAACATCTTCTCCAAAAAGAAAACGCCCCGGCGGTGAGGCCGGGGCGTTTTGCCGTGATTCGCGGACGCGGATTACTTGCTGCGCGCCATCGGGATCAACTGGTTGACTTCCTTCAGCGCGCCTTCGTAGCTGTTGCCCGCCATGACCGGCGAGGTCATGAACTTGCCGCCCACGGCAAACGAGGGCGTGCCGTCGATGCGGTAGGCCTCGGCCAACTGGGTGGCGCGTTGCACCTGGGTTTGCACGGTGAACGAGTCGAACACCGAATCGAACTTGGCGCGGTCCACGCCTTGGGAGGCCGCCCACTCGCCCATGGACTTCTTGTCGAACAGGCGCTTGTGCTCGCCGTGGATGGCGGTGAAGAACTTGGCGTGCAGGTCCTGGCGGTCCAGGGCAAGGAACGTGTAGTACACCTGCTGCAGCGGCTTCATGCCGGCGTTGAAGGCGATCGGCACTTGCTTGAGCACGACGTCGGACGGGGCGGTCTTGACCCAGTCTTCAACCATGGGTTCCATGGCGGCGCAATGCGGGCAGGTGTAGGCGAAGAATTCCAGCACTTCCACCTTGCCCGGGGTGTCCGACGGCAACGGCGGGTTGATCGACACATAGGCCGGCGTGCCTTGAGCGTGGCTTGCCTGGCTGAAGAACGCCGTGGCGGTCAGCGCGGCCGCGGCCATGATGCGGATAATCTTGGTGGACAACATGGATGAGAGGTTCCTGGGTAAAAAGTTACAGACAGGCCCGGGGCCGGATAAGTTCAATGCCAAGCGTTCAATGCCAAGCCGCAGGCGCCGCGTTTACTGGCGCACCACGGCGGTTTCAATCTTGTTCTCGCCCAGCCTGCCGCGGGCGCGGTTCATGTCGTCCAGGCGGGCGAACGGGCCGACACGCACCCGGTTGATCGCCTTGCCGTTGACTTCGGCCTTCTGCACAGCCACCGGCAGCCCCAGCAGGATGATGCGGGCTTTCAGCGATTCCGCGTCATTTTCGCCGCGGAAGGCGCCCGCCTGCAGGTAGTACGTGCCCGTTGCCGCAGACGCCGTGGCGGCCGCGGCTTTGGGGGACGGGGCCGGGGTGGCGGCCGGCGCGGACTTGGAAATTGGCGTGGGCGCCTGGGCGGGCGCCATGGCGACTTGCGCGGGCGGGGTGGACGCCGCCTGCGGTTTGGCGGTTGACGGCAACGTAGCGATCAGCGCACCCAGGTCGTCCAGCTTGGAGGGCGTTTCGTCAGGCTTGGCCGGCGTGCCGCCCGTGCCGGCGCCGGGCAGCGGCGCGGGGGCGGTGGCGGTCGGGCCGGTGGGCGGCGCGCCCGCCGCGCCGTCGCGGCCGTACAGGCCCGCGTTGGGGTCTGGCGCCTGGCGGGGGTCAGGCAGCTTGCCCGCGTCGCCCTGGCGGCTGGCGCGGTCCACGAAAGGCACCGGGGCCTTGGTGACGTAGAACGCCACCGCGGCAGCCACGATCAGGCCGATAAGCAGGCCGGCGAGCGCCCCGTACAGAGTGCTGCCGCTTTCGCCAGAGGAACGGCGGGTGGTTTTGCGCTTGGTTGCCATGTACCGATGTTACATCCGCTCGGGGGCGGACACGCCCAGCAGCTCAAGGCCGTTGGCCAGTACCTGGCGCGTCGTGGCGGCCAGGCGCAGGCGGGCCAGCTTGACGGCCACGTCGTCGATCAGCACGCGTTCGGCGGCGTACCAGGCATGGAAATCCGAGGCGCAGTCGCGCAACCAGAAAGCGATGTGATGCGGCGACAGGTCCTGGGCGGCCAGGGCCACCACGTGCGGGAATTCGGCCAGGCGCTGCATCAGCGCGAATTCGGTCGGCGCGGTCAGCAGCGACGCATCGGCGGCGGCCACGTCAGCGGCCGGCATGCCGGCGTTGTTGATCATCGTGCAGATGCGCGCGTGGGCGTACTGGATGTAATAGACGGGGTTCTCGTCGCTCTTGGACAGCGCCAGGTCCACGTCGAACACGAATTCGGTGTCGGCGCGGCGCTGGATCAGGAAGTAGCGCACAGCGTCGCGGCCCACCCAGTCGATCAGGTCGCGCATGGTCACGTAGCTGCCCGCGCGCTTGGAGATCTTGACCTCTTCGCCGCCGCGCATCACCTTGACCATCTTGTGCAGCACGTAAGACGGGTAGTCCTTCGGGATGCCTTCGTTCAGCGCTTGCAGGCCGGCGCGCACGCGG